>TARA_R110002033_G_scaffold96187_1_pt1 | contig 21837 bp, 20 predicted proteins | sample TARA_R110002033 | Tara Oceans TARA_R110002033 (sample SAMEA4397051) | marine metagenome | biome: Polar Biome; feature: [SRF] surface water layer (ENVO:00010504); material: water (ENVO:00002006), including particulate matter (ENVO:01000060) such as... | depth 5 m
CGCTCCAAATTAATAACATTCATAATAATAAAAAATCTTATCTACATAAAAGCTTGTATAACCAGTCAAAAAATCGAGTTTAACACGAGTGTACATTATTGATAAAAGTTATATGATAGTGAAAAGACATATCAGCACAATATTCAATAAGACATTGGCTGATATAGGCTTGATCATGACAAAGCAAGAAAAATTGATGAGACAAATTACCTAGCAAGTAGGATACATTGAGACAACATTATCATAGTGGACGCCAAACCAAATCGAGCATTCACCAATAGATAGTCCTATTTTACAGCATCACCTGAGCCACTGCCAGTTAGGGTCATGATGATATACTTAAAATAGTTTTTTATGTTAAGTGTATCGATCATCTTTCTGTCTGTTTCAGCTAAAAGCTTTGGCGTCGACATATCGATATTTTGTACTTGAGCAAGGCCTGTTACACCAGGTAAAACGTCATAAATACCAAGAGCATTTCGCTCCTTGATTAACTCTTCTTGATTAAAAAGATTAGGACGTGGGCCGACCAAGCTCATTTCACCTTTTACTACATTAATCAACTGAGGTAGTTCATCAATCTTAGATTTACGCAGAAAGCTACCAAGTTTAGTGATTGAAGCATTACTGGCTAGGTGACTGGCAACAGATTTAGTTTCTACCGACATAGTTCGAAACTTTATCAGTTTAAAAGCTTTTTTATTTTTTCCTACTCGGGTCTGAATAAAAATTGGCGAGCCAGTATCAAACATACCAATAATAATGACAATAATCAGAACAGGCCATAATAATAACAAGCCAAAGAAGGCCGCGAAAAAATCTAATAAACGGATCATTTTTTATTTCCTGAAAGTGAAGCCATTGCTTGCTCCATTGTATAAGGAGGTACCCAACCCAGAACCTCATGCACATTAGATGAATCAACTTCTAAATTACCTAACAATTGCTCGATCATAGCCGACTTTCTCATAACACGACCAAAAAACCGGATAAAGCTAGTTGGAATAGGCAGTTGAATCAATTGTTTATTTAACCCTTTGGCTATCGCATTAGTAAACGTTTTTATAGAAACAGTTTCACCATCTGAAGCTAAGAAAGTATGCCCAGCAGCATTTGGATGTTTGGCGCAAGTTAGGAGTAAATCGGCAAAATTTTGGACTGCAATAAAGTTACGCTTATTATTAGCTAAGCCAAAAGGAAGAATAGGCAATATTTTAACTAATTTAGTTAGTGAACCAAAATTTCCAGGAGCATTTGCACCATACACTAAGGTAGGTCTTACAATAACAACTTCTAGTCCGGTTTCTTCAGCAACTTTTTTTAAACCTATTTCAGCATTATATTTAGATTTTGAATACTCATTATTAGGTATAGAAATTGCATTTTCGGTAAAGGGAATATTATAAGTTGATGTTCCATTTACTCCGATTGAACTAACAAAAACAAACCGCTTTACTCCGGCACTTGCAGCTTTCTTTGCTAAATTGATGGTACCTTCGACATTAACAGAATAATAATCTTCATAAGTGAAAGTTTTAGAATGAGCCAAACCAGCCAAATGTATAACACATGATATATTATCGAAAGCGTTTACCCATGAAGTCTGCCCTGTAATAGAGTCGACATAATAAAATTTTTTATTTTCATAACCATTAGTTTTACGAATAACACTTCTAGTAATTAACTCACTATACTGATTAAGGTAAGTACCAATAAACCCAGTGGAACCTGTTAATAAAATAGACATCAATTCACCTAAATAAAATCAGCTAAAAACTTCCTGTTGAGACCACTTACACTGTTAATTTTATACATACCTGACTCAACAATAAAGTACACTATACAACTCTACTCACCTTTCAATTTTATAGTGCCTGCTAAAAGATTATCTAACATTTAAAAGCTTGTTAAATGACGTTAATTCACTGCAAAAATAAGCTTATTAAATTGAGAAGAAACAATGCTCGACCTAGATTGATTTACTTTAATAAACAAAAATGTAGCAGTTTCATTCTCAGAAATTTAAATGTGTAATCTTATCTAACGCTAATTCAACACTGTATTTTGCGATAGCAAAACTGCTCGCTTCAGCGTAGCAACGCAGTTCAGGTGCATTACCTGAAGGTCTAAGATGAATAACAACACCGCTTGTAAGAGTCAACCTTAATCCATCAATTACACTAATATCTGTAATCTCCTCATCGAAACCTAGTTGAAGCAATAACTCCTTAGGCTTCTGAATACCCAAATTGATTATCAATTGACTTTTATTGGTAGGGAAATTTGTAATTCTATCACTATGAGTAAAACGGGGTGGTAATGAATTAACTAATGATGAAATCGTTTGATCCTTGGTAGATGCAAACAACATTAAAGCTGGTAGTAACGCATCACGAGTAGGGAGCGCTTTTAGCACAATATCGTTAACCTCAACATCACTACCAAGTAAGAAACCGCCATTAGCCTCGAATCCAGCTACACGTTTATAACTACTTAATAAACTGAAAAAATCAGCGATTACATAAGGGGAGCCAATTCGAGTACGGCTAACATATTTAAAGTAACCACACTTTTCTATTGCTGTATTGCAACTAACAGGAATAGCAAGAGCCTCAATGTTAAGTGCATTAGCGCAAAGTAAACCTAGAATATCACCACGTAACCATTCACCATTTTCATCAGCAATAAGTGGACGGTCACCGTCACCATCAGTCGAAAAAATGGCATCAAATTCATATTTATGAGACCAGTTTAGTCCGCGCAGGATATCAATTTCCGATACGGCTTCAGTATCAATAGGTACAAACGTATCGCTACGTTCTAAAGAAGTAACTTTGGCACCTAAAGCAGTAAATATTTTGGCGTACAAATCACGACCTGCACTGGAATGTTCATAAATACCAATATGTTTATCGCTTAAAAGCTTATTGCTAAATAATGAAGTATAACGCTCGCAATAAGCTTCTGCTGCAGTATGATCAACTATTAATTCTACTAATGAAGATATAGGATTAAAAAAACAATCAAAATTTAGAATTGCTTTTTCATCGTCTTTGTTAATTTCACCGTCAGGACGATAGAATTTTATTCCATTTCTATCAAAAGGGATATGACTACCAGTTACCATAATGCAAGGTATTAAATTTTGCATACTTTGATAAGCTAATGCTGGAGTAGGAATCACCCCATAATAAATCGGAATTACATTACATTGAAGTAAAGCATCTGCGCAGGCCTGGGCCATGGCATAACTGCTAGGTCGATTATCAATAGCCAGTGCAACATATTTAAAAGAGAAATTCTCCTTCATTGTTTTTATAAAAGCATGAGTAAAAGCAGCACAAACTTGAGGAGTAAACTCAGAAACTAGACCTCTTGCTCCACTTGTTCCAAAAGTAATGCCAGTATTTGCTAAAACAACTTTTGAATTCAACATCAATTATCTCCTTCTATCCGACCATATCGGTCTTCAAAACGAACAATATCATCTTCACCGAGATAAGCACCTGATTGGACTTCAATAATCTCTAATGGTAGTACTCCTGGATTCTCTAATGCATGGACTTGACCAATTGGAATATAAGTAGATTGATTTTCTGTGAGTAGAAAAGTCTTCTCACCATTAGTTACTTTCGCCGTACCTGAAACTACAATCCAGTGTTCGGATCGATGATGATGCATTTGAATAGAGAGTTTAGCACCAGGCTTAACGGTAATTCGTTTAACTTGATCACGATAACCGATGTCTAATGAATCATATTTCCCCCAAGGTCGATAAACCTCACGATGATGTTGCCATTCATTACGATTTTCAGACTTAAGTTGTTCAACAATTTTTTTGACTTGTTGCACATCTGACTTTTTAGATACTAGAATAGCGTCTTTTGTTTCTATAATGATGACATCATCTAACCCTATAGTAGTAACCAATTTATCTGTTGCATGAATGTATGAATCTCGAGTATTAAAGCTAATAATATCGCCAGACAGCACATTACCATTCATATCTTTCTGAGCTATATCCCATAGAGCAGACCAACTACCTACATCACTCCATCCACAATCCATCGGTACCACAACCGCATGGCTAGTATTTTCCATAACTGCATAATCAATCGAATCATCAGGACAAGCTTCAAAAGCAGCTTTATTAACTCTAACAAAATCGACATCACGAACAGGAGCGGACATAGCTCTTTCACAAGCAGTATAGATATCTGGTCGGTGTTGTTTTAGCTCTTGTAAATATACACTGGCTTTAAATAAAAACATGCCGCTATTCCAATAATACTCACCACTGTCGACATATTGTTGTGCAATATCAAAAGTCGGTTTTTCAACAAACTCTGCAACATGAAAACCAACATCTCTACTTAAAACCGACCCACGCTTTATATAACCGTACCCAGTTTCAGGTTTTGTAGGAACTATTCCAAAAGTAACAAGCTGATTGTTAATTGCAAGTTGACTTGCCGACATAACTGATTGACAAAAAGCATAATCATTTTGAATTACATGGTCAGCTGCTAAAACCAATAATAAAGGATCTTCACCTTCGGAGAGGGCTTTGAAAGCAGCAAGCGCAATTGCTGGAGCGGTATTACGACCGACAGGCTCTAAAATGATCCCTCCATGAGTAGTATTACACTGGAGTAACTGATCTGCTACAGCAAAGCGGTGTTCTTCGTTACAAATAACAATTGCAGGTTCATGTTCAATACCTGTTAAACGAGCAGTAGTTGCTTGTAACATCGATAGAGAACCACACAAAGTTAAGAACTGTTTAGGAAATTGCTGCCGAGATAGTGGCCACAAACGCGAGCCAGACCCACCAGCAATAATAATAGGTGTAATTTTCATAATACCGCCAAAGCTATTTTAAAAGTTCGTCCAGCCAATGGGACAAGGAAAGAGATTCTGTTGAAATATTATCGATGGAGTAATGTGCAATAAATTGTTTTTTAGCATCATCATTCCATACATTACCATTTGAACGATCTAAAATATCAATAGATGCTATCGGTTGGTGTAAAAGCACAAAACTGTTTGTTGTTAATAATTTATAATTGAGACTCAACGTCTCCCATGTTCTCATGGTCAAACCTGACTGTGCTTTATGATGAATATCGATAATAAATTCACTCTTAGCGAAAATATCATTCATAACACTTCGAGTAATTATATCAAAAGATATCCACTCTTTAGGGCACTTTCTAATATAAGGATCAATAAAATAATAAACACAAAACTGCATCCTACTTTGGAAGTAAATTCTTATAAAAGATGGTTTTATATTACTTTGATTACCTTTAAGTAAACCATACAATAGTTTTAAACGATCACCATGATAACTACCAATAAAACTGTAATTATACATTTTATGTTCTATAGATATTACATCATCACAGTCATTGCTATCAGGATAGAACAATGGGAGATATTCGAACTGATACTTTTTACAATCAGCATAGTCAAATGACATAGATTTATCAGCTAACTCAGAAAGCTTAAGAAACCCTCTAGAGTTAACTATTGAATCCCAAGAATATACAACAATTCGTATATTAGGCTTTAACGCTTTAATATTTTGGATAAACCTACTATCTAAACAAGTACCTTTAACAATGACAATAGTCGATATTTTATCAATAATAACTAAAAGCTTATTAAACAAGGTTTCACTGTATTTACGTGAAACAAAACTATTGTAATTAACAATATTATATTTGATTAACGCTTTACCTATCGAAGAACATTTAGGCATATCAGGAAAAGAATGTACGAACGAAAACCTTAGTTTTAACTGGCGTTCGATAAGATCGTTATAATCAAAAAAAGCAGGGCAAATTAATACAGCATCTTGATTTTCAGGCATGAATAGATAACCATTTTTTTTGTTCGAAGTTATATGCTTTGACTACTTTAGCCGGATTACCTACCGCAATTGAAAATGCGGGTATATTTTTAGACACCACAGCATTAGCACCTATTATTGAACCTTGACCAATAGTGGTACCAGGTAACACAACCACTCCTTCTCCTAACCAAACATTTTCTTCTATCACTACCGGAGTCCCGACTAATGGTCTGTCCTTACAAATAGTTAGAGGGTCAGAATGAAGATCACCACCATACCCACCATGATTTAAGTCAGTAATAAACACGCGGCTGGCAATTAACACATTATCAGCAATGTAGACACTTTTATAAGCTGCTATATGAACCGAATCATTAACTTGGCAATTACTCCCAATTGAAATATTAATTTCACTATTTTTCCCATGAGCTTCAAAACGGCAATAGCGCCCTGTAGAGAATCCTTTACCAATACTTATGTTCTGCTTACCCCGACAGTCAAATGGCTGTCGAATAATTTTAGCTTGTTTGAAAATAAAATAGGTTAATACTTTTTCATAGGCTAACGAAATTGTACCAAAAAAACCATAATGCTTGATTAAGTTACCCAAGTAATATTCCTTACAATTACATTGCATCAAGTTCTTGATAAACAGCTAAAGTATCTTGATAACATTTCTCCCATGAAAAGCGACTTGCTTGCGCAAAACCTTTCTGGATAATACCGATACGCGTAAATTCGTCATCAAGAATATTGAATGCTTCAGTAAAACTTGCCACTGTTGCATCCTTCGTTAATAACGCTGCAGCCCCTGCAACTTCAGGTATCGAAGAAACACTAACAGCAATAACAGGACAACCTGAACGCATTGCTTCGATAACAGGAATACCAAATCCCTCATAACTAGAAGGATAAAATAAGCAATGGGCACGGTTATAAACTTGATTTAGTTGTTCATCACTAAGGCGTCCTAACCATCGATATCGACCAGGTATAGCAGATTCGAGAAACTGTTTCTCTGAGTTAGATAGTTGTCCACCACCAACAATTGATAAAACCAATTCAGGCTGTTCTATCAATGTTTCAACCGCAAGGTTAAAATTTTTATACCAACCTCTGGCACCAATGAATACAACTTCATTGGTTCTTTCTATATTGTCCAAAGGAAAATAATCAGAAGAAACACCATTGTGTACAACTCTAATCTTACTAGGATCAATTGGACAAAATTTCATTAAATCATCAGCTGTATTTTGTGAAACACAAATGACTAAATGACTATTTTTTATCGCTCTGAATTTTTGCCAAGAATGTAACCATTTAGCGGGTCCTTTCCGGTATAGTTCATAAGTAAAATCATGTACTGTAGTAACCGTTTTAACGTTTTCTTTGGCTAGTCGATAATGAGTAGAATGAAAAATAGTATCAGTAGTGATCTCATCTAGCTGCACATCACGCCATCTTTCCTGCCATTTAGGAGTCCGATAACAAACCTTAGTTTTTTCACCATTTAAATTAATCAGTCCATCAGTATTTTTAAACTTTATATATTCGAGGTTAATTTTATTATTTTGTAGAAAGGTTAATATCTGAGAGAAGTAAACAGTACAACCGCCATTTTCTTGTAATTTTTCAATAATACCATCAACAATTAGCTTCATTTACAACCAACTTATTTTATATTTTACAGAACAAATTAATAGACAAACTTCATACAAAACCAAAAATATAATTCTAAGACAAATTATAATTACTCAGCTTTCATTTCTACTTTAAACTTATCAATCATATATCGTAAATCATCCAATACATTTCTAGGATTATAATCAACAAGAAATTTTTCAATCTGTGTTATATCAGTAACGGGGAATATTTCGTTAGGAAAATCAATATCATGCCAAACAACCTCACAACCAGTATGCTTTTGTAAAACATCAGCAACATCCTGAGCAGTAACATTATAACCGGCTGCAATATTAACAATCTTATTGCGAGAACTTTTGATTAACGATAAAGAAATACAACTAGAAGCAACATCAATCACTGAAACATAGTCTTTTGCGTATTCTTTGGCAATATACATATCTACTTTGCCATGATTAATTGCATTGCGTGTAATAGCAGGTAAAAATAGTGGACTATTTAAGGCCACGCCATAAACATTGCTAGGCCTAACAATACAAACGTCACGTTCGCTCTTTAAGCATAATTCTTCAGCAACAAGCTTTGTTAGATTAAACAGACGACGGCTATCATCGACACAAACCGTCAAGTTATCAAGTTCACTTGAGCCAGACTGGTTCATATATACACGCGTAGATGAAACATAGATTAAACGATCAAACTGTGCTTTTTGCAGTAACTCTGCTAATAAACTCACATTAGCTTCCAATACTGAAAAAGGAGTGTTTTTGCAATCTCCATTGCCAGCACAATAAATAACAATACCAAGATCGCGTTCGAATACAGTACAATCATCTCTTGCTGGCACAAAAGTGCTATGACTTTGAGATTCCAGTTGACGTACTATTTCAGAACCAATAAAACCTCGGCCACCAAATATTGTATAAAGTGCCATTTATGACTCCCAACCATTAATAAGTTTATCTTTAATCTCACTAAACAAAGGTTGAATAATATCCTTGTCAGATAATAATGGTCGGTGTAATGGCCATTGGATATTCAAAACGGGATCACTCCACAATAAGCCACTTTCATCTGACGGATCATAGTAATCTGTACATTTATATTGAAAATCAGCGGTTTCACTTAAGACACAAAATCCATGAGCAAAACCAGGCGGCACGTAGAACTGCAACTTGTTTTGTCCCGTTAAGATTATTGACTCATGTTGGCCAAACGTTTCTGAGCCTGGACGTAAATCAACAGCAACATCGAATACTTCACCGTCCGTGACTGTGACTAACTTACCTTGAGGTTTATTTTTTTGAAAATGTAGACCCCTTAATACACCTTGACTTGAACGAGAACGGTTATCTTGTACAAAATCAGCCTCAATTCCTGCATCTTTGTAACGTTCAGCTTGAAATGTTTCATAGAAGAACCCTCTATCGTCACCAAATACTTTAGGTTCGATAATTAATAGGTCTTTAATTTTTGTTTTGATGACATTCATAGTGTTTTCATTTTTGACAATTATTTTGTGATGTTCAATAAATATTGGCCATAACCGGTTTTCGATAAGGTTTGCGCAATATCGCGTACTTGCAGCTTTGTTAACCAACCTTGTAATAAAGCGATTTCTTCTAAACACGCAATTTTAAAACCTTGTCTTTTTTCAACGGTCTGAACAAATTGTGATGCTTCTAACAATGAATCATGAGTCCCCGTATCTAACCAAGCAAAACCACGTCCTAATTGTTCAACGTTAAGGTTTCCTTGTTCTAAATATGCTTGGTTAACGCAGGTAATTTCAAGCTCTCCACGAACAGACGGTTTAACATTTTTGGCTATTTCTACTACAGAATTATTGTAGAAATAAAGTCCTGTGACTGCCCAGTTTGACTTAGGGCTTGTAGGTTTTTCTTCGATAGATAACGCTTTAAAGTTTTCATCAAACTCGACAACACCAAAACGCTCAGGGTCCATAACTTGATAACCAAATACTGTTGCACCAGACAGATTTTGCACGGCATGCTTTAATTGTTTACCAAACGCTTGCCCGAAAAAAATATTATCGCCTAACGCTAAACATACATCGTCTGAACCGATGAAAGATTCACCGATAATAAACGCTTGAGCTAACCCATCAGGTGAAGGCTGTACTTCGTAAATTAGATTAATACCAAATTGACTGCCATCACCTAATAAACGAATAAAACCATCTTGCTCTTCTGGCGTGGTAATGATTAATATATCTTTGATACCGGCTAACATCAATACAGATAAAGGGTGGTAAATCATAGGCTTGTCGTAAATTGGTAATAATTGCTTTGACACGCCTTTAGTAATCGGATGCAAACGAGTACCAGAACCACCCGCGAGAATAATGCCTTTCATAAATATCCTAATTAAATTTTTTGTACAACATCAGTGAATTTGTAATGTAAAATTAGGTGTTGATGCCTAAACGTTCTCTTTGATAAGAGCCATCTTGAACATTTTTACACCACTCTTGGTTTGTTAAATACCACTCCACCGTTTTTCGCAAACCCGTTTCGAAAGTTTCAACGGGGGTCCAGTTTAATTCATGGCTCATTTTACTTGCGTCTATCGCATAACGACGATCATGACCAGGTCTATCAGTTACATAGATGATTTGCTCTGCATACAAGCTATCTTTAGGCACCAAACTATCTAAAATGCTACAAATAGTCTGTACTACTTCGAGATTTTGTTTTTCATTATGTCCACCTATGTTATAGGTTTCTCCGACAGTGCCTTCGGTGACGACTTTATATAATGCCCGCGCATGATCTTCAACATAGAGCCAATCTCGAATTTGATCACCTTTGCCATAGATTGGAAGAGGTTTCCCTTCTAAAGCATTTAGAATGACTAATGGAATTAGCTTCTCCGGGAAATGGTACGGTCCGTAGTTATTAGAGCAATTGGTGACAATGGTCGGTAAACCATAAGTACGGAGCCAAGCTCTGACCAAATGATCACTTGATGCTTTAGATGCCGAGTAAGGGCTACTTGGCGCATAAGATGTGGTTTCGGTGAATAGTGGTAATTTGGCTTTAGTACCAACATACTCATCCGGATGAGGTAAGTCACCATAAACTTCATCAGTGGAAATATGATGAAAACGAAATGCTTTCTTGGCATCAGCTGACAATCTATTCCAATACTCACGGGTAGCTTCAAGAAGTGTATAAGTACCAACAATATTGGTCTGAATAAAATCAGATGGTCCAGTGATCGAGCGATCAACATGTGACTCTGCCGCTAAGTGCATCACAGCATCAGGTTGGTATGCTTCAAAGACGCGGTCTAATTCTGCACGGTCACAAATATCCACTTGTTCAAAAACATATCGGTCACTCGACTCAATACTTACCAATGATTCAAGATTACCAGCATAAGTTAATTTATCGACATTAATAACAGAGTCATCAGTATTATTAATAATGTATCGAACTACTGCGGAACCAATAAACCCAGCTCCACCGGTCAACAATATTTTCACATTACATCCTTAATAAATTTTATATTATGAAAACTAAAAACACTACAAAAAAATTTAAATCACAATCTAATCGCGGACTAATACTTTATTTTTCCTATCAACAATAATGAGGATTATTTTTGATAATACGATAATAAATAAAGGCACAATTAAAAAGTTCCACATGACCTGTTTGTTAACAATAAAAAAACCATCCCTAAAAAACTGAAATGGCAATACCGCACAACAACAAAGATAATAAGCTCTTATATACATGTTAGATCTAGCCATCATATTAAGAACAGTATAAAAGACACCTAAAAAGAACAGGTAAATCAAGCCAAAAAAATAACCAAAATTAGCTTGTATTCCAACATAAATACTATTAGCCCCCAAAGGGGCTTCAAACGTCGCTAACTCCGACAAGTCAACCATATACATTGATTTATTCGGCAATAGAAAAGAAGGAATAAAATTAATAACACTTGAAAAAAAACTGATGGGTGTACTTAAAAAATTAAATTCATTCCCACTCAAATAAGTAGATGCTGACCACCATGTGAATATGGGTTCTGCTAAAAAAATATAAGCTAGTAAGTCTAATTTAACATCACTCCCCATCCTCAGTAAACCAACCAAAAGTAAAAGCACAAATAGACCAGCAGAGATTGAAAACAAGAGCTTTTTGTTAATAGTTCTATATGTGATGTAATTACCCAAAAAAGCTAGTATTACAATTAAACTGTACATTCTCGTACCACTAAAGAGCAGAATGAAAGAAGAGAAAATCACACAATAAAGCACAGGCTTAGTAATTAACTTGTCATATTTTGAGATGTAATTAACTAGCGCAACATATAAAAGCACCATAGTGGAAGTAGTTAACATTCCTTTCACTGCCGCGACTTGATGGTGATCGACCGCATACCCTTTAATTAACAGACTGAAGTTGAATATTGAAATGAAAACCGAAAAAATCACTAAAGGAATACAAATTAGGTTAACCCAGTAAAGTTCTTTATGTAATATAATTGCATCTGTTTTTAAAAAATATATTTTTTTATTGATAAATTTTAAAAACACATCAAATAAAAAAAATGAAAACAAAAAAGTAGATATAGTTAAAAAGTATATCAAAATGTCATTTTCATTCAACAACAAAAAATCATCATGCCATCGGCTCATGCCTGGGTAATTTACAAATAAACTATATACTCCAACAAACAAAGGTAATATTAAGTAATATAAAAATCCAAAAATGAAGAACTTAGAATGAAGTTTATGCATATTACATTCTTAAACCATCTAAAACAGCACTTTTTATTTTCGCTCTGACTGATGATGTAGCTTTTACCATTACTAATAATCGACTAGAAAAATAATAAAAAAGATTAGTTAACTTATAAATGCAATGCACATTTTTCAATATAAAATAAATCCTATTTCTGTTGGTATAATATATTGAAAAAAGAGAAGTATTCCCACCAGTTAAAGCACTAACCTTATGATTTACCATTAATGAAGGGAGATATCTTATAAAGAAGCCAGCATGTATACAACGAAATATAAAATCTGTGTCATCATAATAAACGAAATATTTCTCGTCCATCAAGCCAACCGTATCAAAAATCGACGCATCGATTAACATAAAGCACGTTGGCGCATAATTAACAATATCGGATTGATTGTATTGTCCATTGTCATCTTCACCATCACCTCTATGTGGCGTTAATGATGTCCATTTATTGTAGTGCCCGCCAGCCATCCATAACGTATTTGTGCCATGATAATAAATCTTTGGAATAAATATTTTTTCTGAATAAAGCGTAGACTGCAATAAAAGATCAGAAAACAAATCCCCTTCAAAAGTGATATCGTTGTTTAAAAGTAATATTTTTTCAAAACCTTGTAATAATCCAAGACGAATGCCAATATTATTCCCTTTAGCCACACCGACATTTTCGTCATTAAAAATATATTCAGCATTAATATTATATTTTTCGATATAACTGAGACAGATTTCTCTTGAAGAGTCGGTTTCAGAGTTATCAACAATGAAAATTTTATATTCACAATTTTTTTGTTTAGCTAAACTTTCAAAAAATTCATCAAGTACATCATTACTATGGTATAAAACCGTAACCAATGCTAACGCACTCTGGTTCATATTATTCATTTTTGAAACTACCATCAGAATTGACTTTTTCCCATAGAGTGGTTGTAGGGTTAAAACGTTTAACAATTTTTGCTGGGGCGCCGACAATGACACAATAATCAGGAAAAACCCCACGAACAACAGAATTAGCACCCACAATACATTGTTTACCTAAATGAGTACCCGCTTGAATTTTTGCACCACTACCAATGAAACAGTTCTCACTAATGTAAGTATCAATTATTATATTAGGTTGTTGCAGTATTGGTTGTCCAATATTTTGATATTCATGATCAATATTAGTGATCATTACATCAAAAGAAATCGTTACATCTTTACCTATAAATAAGTTACCAGTTGATGTGAAATTACATGACTGTTCTATAGAAACCCCATCTTCAATCACGATAGAGCCTTGTTCATGAGTTTCTAACCTTACACCATCTCTAATTAATACATTATTCCCTATTGAAATATTATCAACACCAATAAGTAAGATAGGTTTAAAAATAGTAGTTTTACTTCCAACACCACAAAATAACCACTTATACAAAACCTTAGTTTTGACACGATAAAATAATAACCGCAAGAAATTATACTTATCAAGTATAGGGGCACGTAAAAAAGTTAAAAATTTATTCATCCGTATTTTTCTCATCGATTTGAGATAAAATATCATCACGGTATTGGTTATTCAACACTTCTATTTCACCATTTATCAACCCCTGTTTTAACTCAAAAGTCTTCATAATATTTGTAAAAGAATAAAAAGTTTGGATACAGACTAACGCAAAACCAGCCATACCGGCTTTATACGCTTTTTTAAGTAGAAAATGATTAATAAAAGCACTCAGTAATATCCGGCAAAAAGTCATTGGAATATTACTTGATATAAGAGTTTGTTGGGACTCTATATTTGTATATCGATTAATTGTATTGAGATAGCTTTCAATATTATTTGAGATAAAATGGTGTACATAATAATCACTTGGCAAATCATAAACCCGGATACTGTCAGAACTTAATTTTCCAAAACCATGTATCTTGTTACCGTCAAAGTTGATCGCACCTACCTTGAATATTTTATTTGTACGAGAAGCATAGGCATCATAACAAAAGCGACCCCAATAATAGTTTTTACGATCTATTGAGATCACATCATATTCATCTTCTGTTATCAGCCCATCAATTTTATTGAGTGTTTTTAACTCTAGCATTTCATCGGCAAAACCCCAATAAACCCAATCGGTAGTTACTTCTGATTTTAGAGCCGCCATCATTTCAGCCGTCTCAACATAAACACAAGTCTTTTCTCTAATGTAAATATCACAGCCGTATGATTTGGCAATTGTTAATGTATTATCTGTGCTTTTATTATCGGCTATCAGGATTTTTCCGTGGCCACGAAGATTTTTAATAACACGTTCTATTCTTTTCTCTTCATTATATGTAAATATAATGAACGTTATATTCTTATTCATTAACCAAAAACCTTAATCTTCTTTAAATTTTAAATAATTGAAAAAAACGAGTAGTGTTACAATAACTTGACTAATTAAAAGCGAAAGTGAAAACCTTATTACAATGTCATCAACAACATATAACAAACTCAAATAACATAAAATTAATGACAAAAATCCATATAAATTAAATACGGATATTTTATTCATTAAACTCACGCTTCTAATGTTAGCAAATACGGCAACAACCCCAACAATAGCATTTAAAAACTCAATAATGACACCAATAGCCACTAACCAAAAATAGCTACTCAATTCAGCTTTACCTATAAAATCAATAAATACTATAGAAACAGGCAGACTCAACAAAACTAAGATAAAACATGTGATACATAATATTAAAATAAACTTCTTCGCCCCACCGCCATTACTGGAATAAATGGCAGGAAGCATTTTTTGAAAAATAAGTCCAATAAATGCTTGTGAAGCACTAGAACCTAATGCAATTAAATAAGAAATAATACCTAAGTTAGTACTACTAAGACCAATTGATGATGATGCGGGTTTATAGGCGTGCAAATGCAGCCAATTTAACACAGCTGATTTGGCCGTTGGATACACTTTATATAATAATGAACGGTAACTTCTAAAATAAACTTTATTACCTTTGACCGTTTCTTTAGCCAGAAATAAATAAAATATGCCAAACTGAATTAAAATTAAAGCGTAAATGGATAACAATAACATCATGGGGTTAAAATAATCTGACAAACCAAAAGCTAAAATAACAGCTAATTTTACAACACTTTCTATTATAAGATAAACTAGGAAATATATTTTAAAATCGATTATTTGCAAAATATTTTTCATTATCAACGAAAAATAAGTTGATAATGTAATTAACACAATAACCAATGCATTATTAATAATACTGCCTGATTGATCTGTTAGCAAAAAGAACAAGCTTGAAATAAAAAACACCATAACCACCCCTGGCAGCGATGTTTTAACTAAAAACCATCTCAAACTTGGTAAATTAATACTTAAATTTTTTGAAGTGGTTTTCATTTTAGATTGTAAATATAAATCACAACCTAAAAAGTATAATGCATGTCCAAAATAAGCTAATGCTGTTAATAAATAATATTGACCTACAATACTAAGAGGGAATAATTTCACTAAAAACAGATTGGCAATAAAAATCAAAGCAACTGATATCAACCTAAGTGTGAACATACTCAGTAATGCTGAACCTTTAAATTTCACCATATCAATAAGTAACGTTAACCTTTACATTTTTTTTATAAAAATATAATGTTTTTTCTATAGCAGCATCTAATGAAGTGTAAACGTCTAAGCCTAATTCAACTTTTGATTTATTAATATCTGGAACATAAATGCTTTTTTGACTCGCTTTTGATGAAACATAAATATTTGTTTTTTTAGAACCAACATTATTTATTGTAGAGGCTAATTCAGAAATACTGATACTTACAGGCGATCCCACATTATATATCTCTTTATTTGTACCCGATGATAGTAATCTTAATAACCAAATAACAAGATCTGCTGCATATAAATATGAACGCACTGCTGTTCCATCACCTTTTATAATAATATCTTTTTCATTTAAAATATTTTCAATAAAATTCCCAAATGCATAACTGCCATTTAAGGGTAAATAAGGACCAGAAAAAGCAAAACATCTTGCTATAACTACATCACAAGGTGAATTAGCTTTTAAATACTTTTCAGATTCTAACTTTGCACTTGCATAGGCATCATTATCATTAAAAAATGGATTATCAACAAAAGTTTCAGATATATGGGACATACTTTCAGGTTGAGGACCATAAGCAGCCCCTGAGCTGGTATAGAGTATACGCTGACAATTTACCTTTTTTGCAAAATCACAAATACGTTTTGTCCCATCCATAATGGTACTTCGCATTAACTCTGTTTCAGTTTGATTTCGACCAGATGAAGCATCTGTTGCTGCGTGAATAATTAAATCATAATATTCAGTATTATCCTGAAAACTCTTTACATCACCTTTAATATAAACAAACCTTTCATGACTACTTATATGTGGATAGGACTCTTTAAATTTCTCAGGTGAACGAGATAGAATACTAACCGATATATTTAAATTATGTTGAGTGTTTAAAAATAGAAATGTTTCTAACAACCATTTTCCAAAAAAACCCGTTCCGCCGGTCAGAAATATTCTTTTGTTTTTAAAAAACAAGAAGTCCTTAGCTAATTTATTTGCTATAAGATTAAGATCTTCTATATCAACTGACATTATGTATTTCCGTTAGGATGTTGCTTATCAATCGGATTACCAAAAGCAAGCCTCGGTTTGCATTCTCTTGCATCTGGCATGACTAGCTCTAATAATGTTGGTTGTGGATTTTGTATAAACTCTAATATCGCACTATCAAATTCATCCTCACTTGTAATTTGGCTTGATTTCATTTGATATGCTTTACCGATTTCACAAAATGATGAACTATATCCATCCCAAAATGTTGATTGATTACGACCATCGAAATACATTTCTTGAAAAGCTCGCACCATTCCCAATGATTGATTATTAACAATGATAGTGAGAATAGGTAATTTTTCACGAGATATAATATCCAGTTCTTGTATATTAAGTTGAGCGCCGCCATCACCAGATATAGATACTACAATATTATCAGTAGCATAATGAACACCTAACGAAGTAGGAATTGCGAAACCCATGGCACCAAGGCCACCAGAATGATGGATCATTTGAGAGCGACCAATTCTCAATGAATGGGCTATCCACATTTGATTATTACCGACATCAGCTACAAAGTGGGTGGCTATATTATTAAATCTTTTCGATAATATTTCACAGATATTAAAAGGACTCATTTTAAGTTCTGGATATTCATTAATAAATGAGTTTTGCCAATGTTGTTCAAGTGTATTTATCCAATCTTTGCTTATTAATGATAGTTTGTTGATTGATTGAAGATAAACTTTATAAAACTGTTCGCAGGTTGCATGAATATTCACATCTGCTTTAAAACGATTGTCGAGTTGTGCAGGATCTAAGTCAATTTGTATTACCGTTTTTGCAAGACGAGCAAAATCATTCACATCGGCACCAGTCTGACGAACATCAAGCCTACTTCCCAAAACAATTATTACATCTGCATTTTGAATTGCATAATTGCCTGTTCTCGTACCATATGCACCGATCATCCCCCAATAGCCGTCTAAAACAGGGGTTTTTTCACTGCCTTTAAGACTTGTCACATGCGGTATTTTATGTTCAGAAATATTTTGTTGCCATGTAGCAAAACTGGGTTCGCTTACAGCCCCACCACCAATTAAAAAAATAGGTTGCTTTGCATTTAGAAAACAATCAACGGCTTCTTGTAATTGTGATTGGGTACTTTTATTTAATTCAGGAAGTGTAGGTTTAACATTATTTAAGCCTATCAAGTAGTCTAAATCAATATCATTTAGTTCAACTCGTTGTAGATCCATTGGGATATCGATTAATACAGGACCAGGTCTTCCTGAAACAGATATATCAATAGCTTTTTGTATCTCAACGACTATATCTTCAGGCGTTTGTATTTGTACAGCATACTTTGTAATACTTTTTACAATACTAACTATATCTAATTCTTGAAAGCCCTGTTGGCGTATATTTCTTGTACCTTTAAGCTCGTTAGTATTAACTTGCCCAGTAATAAATATACAAGGATAATTATCAAACCAACAATCAGCTATACCGGTTACTAAATTAGTCGCACCTGGACCACTTGTACCTAAGGCTAATCCTAAGCTCTTATTACTTGTTGCTCTTGCAACCCCTCCTGCAGCAAATGCTGCAGCTTGTTCATGATGAACCGATATTAATTTTGTTTCTCCCAATACGTTAATACTATCAACTAAGTGAGTAATCATTCCACCAATTAGTTCAAAACCTACTGTGACATTGTTTGCACTCAGTATTTTTGCTATTGCATCAGAAGCTTTCATTTATATCCTTGATTTAAGCCAGTCGTAGACTGGCTTATTTTTAATTAGAAACTTAAACCAAAAAATTCTTCAAATTTCTGAATAATGAAATCCAAGTGTTGCTTAGATAAGCCTGGGTAAACACCGATCCAGAAGGTATGGTTCATAATAATATCTGTATTTGTTAATTCACCTACAACACGATACTCAACATTTTCAAAATATGGTTGGCGAGTTAGATTACCAGCAAACAATAAGCGAGTACCAATTTTAAATTGATCCATAAACTTCAATAAATCAACACGGGCGATGCCACTTTCTGGTTTAATCGTTATAGGAAAGCCAAACCATGATGGATCAGATTTTTCAGTAGCCTCTGGAAGAATAATAAACTCTTCGCAACTAGCTAACCCATCTTTAAGGTAAACAAAGTTTGCTTTGCGTTGTTCAACAAATTGTTCAACACTGTCCATCTGTGCAAGTCCACAAGCTGCCTGCATATCAGTGATTTTCAGATTGTAACCAAGATGAGAATAGGTATATTTATGATCATATCCCTGCGGCAAAGTGCCTAACTGCTGGTCAAAACGTTTACCACAAGTGTCATCACATCCTGGAGCACAATAACAATCACGGCCCCAATCTCGGAATGATTCAATTAACTTCCGAAGTTCTTTGCTTTTGGTAAATACAGCACCACCTTCACCCATTGTGATATGATGAGCCGGGTAAAAACTGACGGTGGCTATATCACCAAATTGGCCAACCATCTTACCGTCATAAGTTGAACCTAGGGCATCACAACAATCTTCAATTAACCAAAGGTTATATTTATCAGCAACGCGGCGTGCTTCAGTTAAATCAAATACATTACCTAATGTATGCGCCACCATGATAGCTTTTGTTTTGTCAGTTACAGCTGCTTCAATCATATCTGGCTTGATTTGATAGGTTGGAATATCAACATCAACAAAAACCGGCACTAAACCATTCTGGATTGTAGGATTAACGGTTGTAGGGAAACCAGCCGCAACAGTAATAACCTCATCACCTGGCTTTAATTGGCGCTCGCCCAATGTTGGTGAAGTTAACGCCGTCATTGCCAACAAATTAGCCGATGAGCCAGATGTAGTGGTTAATACATATGGTACACCAAGGTATTCACCTAGTCGCTTTTCAAAAGCATCATTGAAACGGCCAGTGGTTAACCATCCATCCAACGAGGCTTCGACCATCATTTTCAGCTCATTTGCACCTAACACTTTACCTGATGGTGGTACGACGGTTTCACCAGCGATGAATATTTTAGGTGCATATTCTATTGCAGCATATTGATCAACTAAGTCTGCTATTTGTTTTCTAATTAATTCTTTTGACATTTTATATTCCTACTCTTGCTGCAATGTATTCTCTAATTTCAATAATTGTATGTTGTTTTATATTTTCGCCGGCAAGCCAAGCTTTCTGCCACTTAACAATACGGTCTAAAGTTTCTTCAAGTCCCCATATTGGTTGCCAATTCAATTTCATTTTGGCTTTGGAACAATCCAATTTTAGGTAATGCGCTTCATGAGGATGTTCACCATCAGATAAATACCAACTGGCATTTTCACCCCATTGTTGAGCTAATTTTTCAACAAGCCACTGAACAGGTTGGGCATCTTCATCTCTTGGGCCAAAATTCCACCCCTGTGCAAATTCAGGGCCGTGCTCATATAAATGTTCAGCCACAGTGATATATCCAGATAACGGTTCTAGTACATGTTGCCAAGGGCGAATAGCATGTGGACTACGTATTTCTACCGGTTTTTTTGCGGAAAAAGCTTGTAACATATCAGGAATAAGTCGGTCTGCCGCCCAATCACCACCACCGATTACATTACCAGCTCGAACGGATGCAAGGGCACAACCATGAAGATGATATTTGTCTGCATTAAAAAATGATTGTCTATATGACGATGCGACTAGTTCGGCACAGCCTTTGCTGTTACTGTATGGATCATATCCGCCCATAGCTTCGTCTTCACGGTAACCCCAAACCCACTCTCTGTTTTCGTAGCATTTATCGCTGGTTATATTAACAACGGCCTTAACACAACCAACTTGTCTAATCGCTTCTAGTAAGTAAACGGTACCCATTACGTTTGTAGAATACGTTTCTATTGGGTCATCATAGGATTGGCGCACCAATGGCTGGGCTGCCATATGGAAAACGATTTCAGGTTTAAAGTTTCGAATGCTTTCTCTAAGGTGTAAAAAATCACGAATATCACCTTCTTCAGATACCATTTCCTCTGCAACATTAGCTTCTTCAAATAAGCTTGGTGTTGTCGGCGCTGCTAATGCGTATCCTTTAACGTCTGCGCCCATTTCCTTTAACCACAACGAAAGCCAACTACCTTTAAAGCCAGTATGACCAGTCATAAAGACCTTTTTACCTTTCCAAAAATTTGGATTCATTATCTACTCCCAACTTTTCCAAGGCGCAGTCCCTGAATCCCAAAGTTCTTCAAGATGTACTTTGTCACGTAATGTATCCATAGGTTGCCAGAATCCATGATGTTCATAGGCCATCAACTCTCCCTCTTCTGCCAGCTTATTTAAAGGGTATTGCTCCCAGGTGCAACTATCACCATCAATATGCTTTAAGACCTCAGGCGATAATACAAAGAAGCCACCATTAATCATAGCTCCGTCACCACGAGGTTTTTCTTTAAAAGAGTTAACTTTACCTGCAGAAATATCAAGTGCACCAAAGCGACCTGGTGGGAATGTTGCTGTTAAGGTAGCTTGTTTCCCGTGTTTTTTATGAAATGCAATACTTTCAGTAATGTTCACATCTGAAACACCATCACCATAAGTAAAACAAAAAGCATCTTCATCTCTAACATAAGCTGCAACACGGCCTAATCGTCCACCAGTCATAGACTGATCACCAGTATCAACTAAAGTCACAGTCCAAGGCTCAGCCCTTTTATGATGTACTTTCATTTCATTTTCTTTCATATCAAATGTGACATCAGACATATGAAGAAAATAATTTGCGAAATATTCTTTTATTACATAGCCTTTGTAGCCACAGCAAATAATGAAATCGTTTATACCGTGAGCAGAATACATTTTCATTATATGCCACAAAATTGGTTTACCACCAATTTCAACCATAGGTTTAGGTCTTAGTGCCGTTTCTTCACTTAAACGAGTTCCTAAACCACCAGCTAAAATAACT
>TARA_R110002033_G_scaffold795_10_pt1 | contig 21794 bp, 17 predicted proteins | sample TARA_R110002033 | Tara Oceans TARA_R110002033 (sample SAMEA4397051) | marine metagenome | biome: Polar Biome; feature: [SRF] surface water layer (ENVO:00010504); material: water (ENVO:00002006), including particulate matter (ENVO:01000060) such as... | depth 5 m
AATATGAAAAACATTATGAGAAGGAACTATAAGGCATTACTATTAGTGTTGTTACTGGCATTTGGGTCTTGTAGTTTTACTACAAAAACATTTGCCGATCCAGATAAAGATAAGTTATTAGTTCAAGTAATAACGCATGTTTTGCAACAATATCACTTTGATCCTATAGCCTTTGATGACGCTTTTTCAAAGGAATTGTATTCTGATTATATTGGCAATTTAGACCCGGTAAAAAGATATTTTTACCAGTCTGATATTGATGATTTTAAAAAGTTTGAAACCAATATTGATGACCAATTAAAAGCCAATGACATTACATTTTTTAATGTAACTTATGATAGAATGCTTAAGCGAATTAAAGAGGCTGAACAACTTTACAAAGAGGTTCTATCAGAACCATTTGATTATTCTAAAGACGAAATGTTTAACACAGATTACGAGCATGTAGACTATGTTAAAACAAAAGCCGAAATGAAAGAACGTTGGAGACAACAACTTAAATTTTCTACACTTTCTAATTATGACGATATCTACGAGCAAGAGAAGATGGCAAAGAAGAAAGATCCATCATATGTTATGAAAACTCAAAAGGAAATTGAAAAGGAAGCAAGAGAATCAACCTTAAAATCAATAAACATATATTTTAATGATAATATCGAAGATTTACAGAGAGAAGATTGGTTTTCAATTTATGTAAATACTATTGTTGAAGAATTCGATCCTCATACCTATTATCTAGCGCCAAAGAATAAGGAAGATTTTGATCAAAAAATGTCTGGAAAGTTAGAGGGTATCGGAGCAAGATTACAAAAGCGAAACGATCATATAAAGATTGTTGAGTTAATATCAGGAGGGCCAGCTTGGAGAAGTAATGAGCTTGAAGTTGAGGATGTTATTCTAAAAGTAAGACAAGAAAATGAGAAAAATGCAGTAAATGTGGTAGGTATGCGCCTTACAGATGCTATTAAATATATTAAAGGTCCAAAAGGGACTAAAGTAACATTAACGGTAAAAAAAGTTGATGGTTCTATAAAGGATATAACTATAACAAGAGACGTTATTGAGATTGAAGAAACGTATGCAAAAGCATCTGTCGTGGAAAAGGATAATATGAAATTTGGAGTTATTGATCTTCCAAGTTTTTATTTAGATTTTAATGATTATAAAAAGTTAAATGCTGCAGCTGATGTTAAAAAAGAAATAGAGCGTTTAAAAGCGGAAGGTATACAAGGACTTGTTCTTGATTTGAGAAATAATGGAGGAGGCTCATTGCCAGCAGTGGTTGATATGGCCGGATTATTTATTGAAGATGGGCCAGTGGTTCAGGTTCGTTCAACAGGAGAGCCAAAACACGTTTTAGAGGATAAAGATAAATCTATAACATGGGATGGACCATTGGTTATATTGGTAAATGAATTATCTGCTTCTGCATCCGAAATTATGTCTGCTGCCATGCAAGATTACAAACGTGCTATAATAATTGGCAGCAAACAAACATATGGTAAAGGGACTGTTCAAAATGTCATAGATTTAAACAATTGGGTTAGAAATAACACCACTGGAGATTTAGGTGCACTTGCCTTAACAACACAAAAATATTATCGAATAAATGGCGGTTCTGTTCAGTTAGAAGGTGTAAAAAGTGATGTGGTGGTTCCAGATCGATTTAGTTATATTGACGTTGGAGAAAAAGACAAACCAAATCCATTACCTTGGGACGAGATTGATGCCGCTCATTATACCACTTGGAATAATTATTTTGATTATGATAAGACAATACAAAGCAGCAAAGAGCGCATGAGTAATAATGCTCAATTAAAGCTTATAGAGGAAAATGCTAAGTGGATTAAAAAGAAAATTGATGAAAAAGTAGTTCCACTTAATTATAATAAATTTAAGGAAGAGCAGGAAGTAAATGATAAAGAAGCTGAGCGTTTTGATCCTATTGCTGATTATAAAACAAATCTAACATTCCAATCTCCTGTTTATGAAAAAAATCTTTTTGTTAAGGATACAACAGACTTAAAAGAAAAAAGAGATCGTTGGCATGAAAATTTAAGTAGAGATGTTTATGTTGAAGAAGCTATCAATGTGCTTGAAGATATGAAAACAACCTACAATATTAAAAAAGTGGCAACAATAAATAAATAGTAGAGTTTGTTGTATTTATTAAAAAATGCTCGATAAGCTTAGGTTTATCGAGCATTTTTAATTTCTAATAATTAAAGAAATTACAATTAAGAGAGTTTAAACTTTAAAAGGAATCTAATAGCATATTGCTATTTAGATGGTCAATATAATCTAAAACAGCATCTTTACCTGCTTCGTTAGATGATGATGTTATAAAGTAATTAGGAATGTCTTCCCAAGTTTCTAATAAAATGGCTTTATAGGCTTCAACATGGTTGTCTATAGCTTTAGGTTTTAACTTATCGGCTTTGGTAAAAACAATGGAAAACGGAATAGCATGTTCTCCTAACCATTGCATAAATTCTAAATCAATAGTTTGTGGTTTATGCCTTATATCTACCAATACAAAAGCAGATACTAATTGCTCACGTAAAGCAAAGTATTGTGTTATAAATTTTTGAAATGTTTTTTTAGCGCTTTTTGAAACTTTGGCATAACCATAGCCAGGTAAATCTACTAAATACCAGTTTTTATTAATTAAAAAATGATTAATAAGTTGTGTCTTGCCCGGTCTTCCAGAAGTTTTTGCTAAACTTTTTTTATTGGTGAGCATATTAATAAGTGATGATTTGCCAACATTACTTCTACCAATAAAAGCATATTCGGGCATTCTGTTATTAGGGCATTTTGCCACATCAGAATTGCTCATTATAAATTCGGCAGATTTAATATGCATCAGTTACAAATTAAGTTATTCAGATTATAAACCGTTATTAAGTTGATTAATTAACTTACAATTAGTAACTAAAGGTTTCTTTTTGTTAACCAAGACTCAAGAATTTTATTAAATTCTTCAGGGTGTTCCATCATAGCTGCATGGCCGCATTTGTCAATCCAATATAAATCAGCGTCAGGTAATAAACTATTGAATTCCTCTGCTACTTCAGGTGGCGTTACACTATCATTTTTACCCCAAATAATACAGGTTGGAATTTTCATTTTTGGCAAATCCTTAGCCATATTATGTCGTATGGCACTCTTAGCGATTGCTAATGTTTTAATAAGTTTGTTTCTGTCATTAACTGTGGCATATACTTCGTCAACAATCTCTTTAGTGGCTACTTCAGGGTCGTAAAAAACATCCTGCGATTTCTTTTTAATTACGTCGTAGTCACTTCGTTTGGTGTAGCCTCCACCCATGGCACTTTCATAAAGACCTGAACTTCCTGTAATTACTAAGGCTTTTATTTTTTCTGGATACAGTTTAGTATGGTAAAGCCCAATGTGTCCTCCAAGAGAATTTCCTAGCAAAATAACATTATCTAATTCTTTAAACTCTATAAAATCATGTAAGTATTTGGCAAAACTTTTTACATTAGTTTTTATCAATGACATACTGTAAATAGGAAGTTCTGGAATAATAACCCGATAGCCTTTTTTACTAAAATATTTAGTTACAGAATCAAAATTACTTAATCCCCCCATCAGCCCATGCAATATTATAATTGGCGTGCCTTCTCCTGTCTCAATATAACTGTAATTTTTTTCTTTTTTTAAAAGATGCATTATAAATAATAGTTGGTCATTTCATTAAAACAAATATAGTTAATTCATTCATATTTCAATACGTTAAAGTGAATTCTAAGTGCATTAATTATTGTATTAGATGTTAATGGTAACAATCTTTTTGTTAGAAACTTTATAACCTATTGAAAACAAGTGTTTAAGTAGGCTATGCTTAAAAAATGCCAAGATATTAATGTGTGTAATCAAAAATTTATTAACAAAGTGGTAGAAAGTGGTAAAATGTGGTAAAATTTTCAATATATTTGAATCTTAAAGACATAAATCATTAATCAACTGTTTTGAACTCATTAATAGGGACATACGAATGCAAGGTAGATGCCAAAGGCAGACTTATGTTGCCTGCTGCGTTAAAAAAGCAGCTAAATCCTGAGTTACAAAACGGGTTTGTGTTAAAGCGCGCTGTCTTTCAGTCGTGTTTAGAGTTGTATCCCATGAGCGAATGGGAGATTTTAATGCAGAAAATTAATAAGCTAAATAAGTTTAAAAAAAAGAATAATGATTTTATTCGTCGATTTACAGCTGGTGTAAAGATTGTTGAAATTGATTCTAATGGACGTTTATTAATACCCAAAGACTTAACTGTTTTTGCTGAAATTTCTAAAAATATTGTGCTGTCTTCTGCCATAAATATTATTGAAATATGGGATAAAGACAAGTATGAGCAAGCTATAGATGACGCGACAGGAGATTTCGCTGATTTAGCAGAAGAGGTTATGGGACAAGACGATGAAGACTATGGAATATCATAATCCGGTACTGCTTAAAGAAACTGTTGAAGGTTTAAATATAAAAGAAAATGGTGTTTATGTTGATGTAACCTTTGGTGGAGGCGGTCATAGTAAAGAAATATTAAAGCAATTAGGTGCCAAAGGTAAACTGCTTGCTTTTGATCAGGATCAAGACGCTCTTTTAAATTCGATAGATGATGAACGATTTACGTTAATCAATGAAAATTTTAGACATGTTAAGCGGTTTTTAAGGTTTTATGGGGTTAAGGAAGTAGATGGTGTTTTGGCCGATTTTGGTGTGTCTTCGCATCAATTTGATGTAGCGGATCGCGGTTTTTCAACACGCTTTGAAGCTGATTTAGATATGCGGATGAATCAAAAAAATCAATTATCAGCATTTCATGTGGTTAATGATTATGACGAAGAGCAATTAAAACAAGTGTTTGCTCAATATGGAGAATTAAGAGCTGCGGCAGCAATGGCAAGAGTAATTGTTGAGCACAGAAAAGATGAGAAAATAAAAACAAGTGAACAACTAAAGATGGTGTTAAAAAAGTTTTTGCCGCCAAGACATGAAAATAAAGTGTTGGCTCAAATTTATCAGGCCATTCGTATTGAAGTGAATCAAGAAATTGAAGCCTTAAAAGAGTTTTTGCTTCAAACACCAGACTTGTTAAAAAAAGGAGGGCGACTAAGTTTTATTTCGTATCACTCTTTGGAAGATAGATTGGTGAAACGTTTTATAAGAAATGGAATGTTTGAAGGAGAACCAGAGCGTGATGTGTTTGGAAATTTTGATGTGCCTTTAAAGAAAGTTAATGGTTTAATAGTGCCATCAAAGGAAGAAATAAAAAGTAATAGTAGAGCTAGAAGTGCAAAACTTCGTATAGCAGAAAAATTATAAATGAAAAAAAGTATCTATAGCATCTTAAAGGGAACCTTTTTGGTTAGTGATGATTCTTTTAAAAATTGGAGAGTGATCATTTTTTTCTCTGGGTTAGCTATAATAATGATTGCAAGTTCGCATAGTGCAGATAAAAAAGTTTATGAAATAGCGCGCTTGAAAAATGAAGTGAATGAAATGCGATCAAAATTTATTGACGGTCGCTCAAAACTTATGAGACTTAAAATGGAGTCTAAAGTAATTGAAGAAATGAAGGAAAAAGGAATAGTGCCCTCGGTCATTCCTCCAAAAAAAATAAAAGTTAAATCTCAATAATAAGGTCGCATTGGCAGCTAACGAGAAGAACATATTGAATAGATTGTATTTCACAGCAGGATGTATGTTTGTGTTCTGTCTTGCTGTGGTCTTTAAATTGGTGTCTATTCAATTTATTCAAGGCGATAAATACAGAGCTTTAGCAGAACAACGAATTGTAAAAAATGTAGTTATTCCTGCTAATAGAGGCAATGTATATTCTGTTAATGGTAATTTGTTAGCGACATCAATCCCTAAATATGATATACGAATAGATGCATTAACATCTTCTGATAGAACATTTGAAAAGCATTTAAAACCACTATGCGATTCGTTATCGGTTTATTACGGAAAATCGTCAACTTACTTTCAAAATAAACTAAGAAAAGCAAGAGTAAATAAAAATAGGTATTATCTCTTGGCTAGAAATATTGGATATTCAGATTATATCCGTTTTAGGAATTTCCCTTTGTTAAATCTTGGTGCCTTTAAAGGAGGTTTGATTGTTGAACAAACCACCAAACGCGAACACCCAATGGGAGCTATTGCGCAGCGTTCTATAGGTTACGAGCGTTTTGATGATGATGGTAATGTAACGAGGGCTGGTATTGATGGTGCATATGGTGTAAAATATTTACGTGGAAAAGATGGAAGACGTGCTAAACAGCAAATAGGAAAAGGACAATGGAAACCTATTGCAGATTATAATCAAGTTGATCCTCAAGATGGATTCGATGTATATACAACAATAGATGTTAATATTCAAGATATTGCACATCATGCATTGTTGGAGCAGCTTGAAGAATATGAAGCAGATCATGGTTGTGTAGTGGTTATGGAAACCAAAACAGGGGAAATCCGAGCTATTTCAAATTTAGGAAGGAATAAAGATGGTCATTATTACGAACGTCTAAATTATGCTGTTGGTGAATCAATTGAGCCAGGATCTACATTTAAGGTTATCGCTTTATTGGCGGCTTTAGAAGATAAGGTGGTTGATACCTCTACTGTTATTGATACCAAGTTAGGATACAAACAGTTTTATGGAAGGCCTATTTATGATACTCATGGTCACGGAAAAATTTCTGCAGCTAGAATTCTCGAGGTTTCATCAAATATAGGTATGGCTACTATTATTGATGATGGGTATTCTAAAAATCCAAAAAGATTCGTTGATCATTTAAAGGAATGGAATCTTGATAAGCCTTTGGGATTACCAATTATAGGCGAAGGAAAACCTGTAATACCACAACCAGGTGATAAAATTTGGAGTAAAAATGCGCTGCCATCTATGGCTTACGGTTATAACTTGCGGTTAACACCATTACAAATACTAACATTTTATAATGCCATTGCTGATAACGGTGTCATGGTAAAACCAAGATTTATTAGAGAAGTTAAGTCGCTCGATAAGGTTATTGAAACTTTTAAAGACAGTAAGATAAATAATAAAATATGTTCTGACGAGACTTTAAAAGAAATGCAAGCGATGCTAAAGAATGTGGTTGAACGCGGCACAGGAAAATCTTTGTATTCACCTTACTTCTCTATGGCAGGAAAAACAGGAACGGCACAAACCGAATATTGGATGGATGATTGGAAGGAAAACAAGCGATATATCTCTTCTTTTGCTGGTTATTTTCCAGCTGAAAACCCAAAATATTCTTGCATTGTGGTTATACATAAGCCTAGTACCAAAAAAGGATATTATGGAGCAGATGTATCGGGTCCAGTATTTAAAAAAATTGCTCAAAAAATATTTACAGATACACCAATAGTTGATGAAGTTGAATCTTTAGATATCGATTCTGAATCAACTGAAAAAGAATATAAAAACTTTTATAATATAGCAAAAACCTACAAAACTATTATGCCTAATGTTGTTGGATTGCCAACAATGGATGCGCTGGCGCTTTTGGAAAATATGGACCTAAAAGTTAAGATAGAAGGTGTTGGTATTGTGAAAAGGCAGTCTATAAAGCAGGGAGAAAAAATCAAGAAAAATCAAACCATAGTATTAGAAGTATCGTGATAGCATTAAAAGACATATTATATAAAGTAACTATCAATGCTGTAGTAGGGAGCACATTAGTAGATGTGAATGCCATTCATTTTGACTCAAGGCATATTACTACTAATGATGTTTTTGTAGCTATCAAAGGTACTTTGGTTGATGGTCATAATTATATAGAAAAGGCTATTGAAAAAGGTGCTAAAGCAGTTGTTTGTGAAAATTTACCACAAACTTTTCATAGCGATGTTACGTATGTAGAAGTTGAAAACACCTCGCAAGCATTGGCTTATATAGCTTCAAATTATTATGGTGTTCCGTCAGAAAATTTAAAACTAGTAGGTGTTACCGGAACTAATGGAAAAACGACCGTTGCGACCTTACTATATCAACTATTTAAAAAAGCAGGTTTTAAAGTTGGATTGCTTTCAACGGTTAAAATCATGGTTGATAGTAAAGAATACAAAGCAACTCATACCACGCCAGATTCTATAACAATTAACAAGTATCTAAAAGAAATGAGTGATGAAGGTATAGAGTTTTGCTTTATGGAAGCGAGCTCACACGGTATTCATCAATATAGAACAGAAGGACTGCATTTTGAAGGTGGTATTTTTACTAATATAACACATGATCATTTAGACTATCATAAAACATTTGCCGAATATAGAGATGTAAAAAAATCTTTTTTTGATAAGCTACCATCAACGGCATTTGCGTTAGTAAATGTTGACGATAAGAACGGGTTGGTAATGCTTCAAAATACGCAAGCTAGAAAATATACCTATGCTTTAAAAACCTATGCAGACTTTAGAGTACAGATTTTAGAGAATGAATTTAGGGGCTTATTACTAAAAATTAATGAGAGTGAAGTTTGGACGCGACTCATTGGTAATTTTAATGCTTACAACATATTAGCTATTTATGGAACGGCTGAATTATTAGGACTTCCTAAAAATGAAATTCTCCAATTAATAAGTGTTTTAGAAAGTGTGAGCGGTCGTTTTCAGTACTTAATTTCTCGTGAAAATATTACGGCCATCGTTGATTATGCGCACACGCCAGATGCACTTAAAAATGTATTGGAAACCATTAATAGTATCAGAACTAAGAATGAAGAATTAATCACAGTAGTTGGTTGTGGAGGAGATAGAGATAAAACCAAGCGTCCAACTATGGGAAATATTGCATCAAGCTTAAGTACTAAAGTTATTTTCACTAGTGATAATCCTCGAAGTGAAGTTCCAGAAACTATCATAAATGAAATTGAAAAAGGCGTAGAGCCTCAAAATGTAAAAAAAGTAGTTTCTATAGTAGACAGAAAACAGGCTATTAAAACAGCTTGTCAATTAGCACAGCCCAATGATATTATTCTTATAGCAGGAAAGGGGCATGAAACCTATCAGGAAATTAAAGGAGAACGCTTTGATTTTGATGATTATAAAATTGTTCAAGAATTTTTAAAACAGTTACAAAAATAGATGTTGTATTACGTATTTGAATATTTAGAAAAACAATTCCAGTTTCCTGGAGCATCCCTTTTTGGGTATTTAACCTTTAGGGCGGCTTTAGCTATGATTTTGTCACTGCTAATATCTACAATATATGGTAAACGGATTATTCGATTTTTGCAAAAACAACAAGTAGGTGAAAGTATTAGAGATTTGGGTCTTCAAGGTCAACAAGAAAAAGCGGGTACACCAACTATGGGGGGTATCATCATTATTCTGGCAACTTTAATACCTGTTTGTTTGTTAGCTAAGTTGGAGAATATTTATGTAATTCTCCTCATTATTACCACAATCTGGATGGGTACTATTGGGTTTATAGATGACTACATCAAAAAATTTAAAAAAGACAAAGAAGGCTTAAAAGGAAAATTTAAGGTTTTAGGGCAAGTTGGTTTAGGAATTATCATTGGAGCTAGTTTGTACTTTAATAAAGATGTCACTATTAAAGAAAAGATGCCAGTTTCTATGCAACAAGAAATATTGGCAAAAGATCCTAAAACACCACCATCAAAATTATTTAAAGAAGAAGAAAAGTCAACTAAAACAACCATTCCTTTTTTTAAGGAAAACGAGTTTGATTATGCCGACTTGATTACTTGGATAAGTCCAAGTTTAGATAAATATGCCTGGATTATTTTTATTGTAGTGTCCATATTTATTATCACAGCTGTTTCAAATGGAGCAAATTTAACGGATGGAATTGATGGTTTAGCCGCAGGAACGTCTGCTATTATTGTTCTTACTTTAGGGATTTTCGCATGGATATCAGGGAATATTATTTTCTCTGATTACCTCAATATCATGTACATACCAAGAGTCGAAGAAATTACAATTTACATCGCAGCTTTTGTAGGAGCGCTTATTGGGTTTCTATGGTATAACACCTATCCCGCTCAAGTTTTTATGGGTGATACAGGAAGTCTAACTATTGGAGGAATTATAGCGGTTATTGCGATCGCTGTGAGAAAAGAATGGTTAATACCTGTGTTGTGCGGCATCTTTTTAGCAGAAAATTTATCGGTGGTCATGCAGGTCAGTTATTTTAAATATACCAAGAAGAAATATGGAGAAGGACGACGCATATTTAAAATGTCACCATTACATCATCATTATCAAAAAATGGGATATCACGAAAGTAAAATAGTAACTAGGTTTTGGATTGTGGGCATTTTGTTAGCAATCATATCCATAGTGACTTTGAAAATTAGATAGATGAAACGTTTAGTGATTCTTGGAGGAGGAGAAAGTGGGGTAGGAACAGCGCTTTTAGGAAAGGCAAAAGGCTTTGAGGTTTTTGTTTCAGATAAAGGGGTCATTAAAGAAAAATATAAAAACGTTCTTATACATAATGAGATTGAATGGGAAGAAGGTCAGCATACAGAGTCAAAAATTCTGAATGCAGATCTTGTAATGAAAAGCCCAGGAATACCAGATAAAGTTCCGTTAGTAAAACAACTAAGAGCGAATGGTATTTTGATAGTTTCTGAAATTGAATTTGCAGCAAAATATACCAATGCAATCCTAGTTGGAATTACAGGTAGTAACGGTAAAACAACGACGGCAACATTAACACATCATATTTTAAAACAAGAAATAAATGTGGGATTAGCTGGAAATATTGGTGACAGTTTTGCAAAACAAATTCTTGAAGAGGATTATAAAAACTATGTGCTTGAAATAAGCAGTTTTCAGTTAGATGATATTGTAGATTTTAAACCGCATATCGCCATCATTACAAACATTACACCAGATCATTTAGATCGATATGATTATAAGTTTGAAAACTATATCGCTGCAAAATTCAGAATTGCAGAGAATCAAACAAAAGCTGATTATTTGATTTATGATGCCGACGATGAAGTGATCGCGGACTGGTTTAAAAATAACAGCGTTCAATCAACATTATTGCCATTTTCATTAACAAAAACTATTGAAAACGGCGCATATTTTAAAAATAACAATATAACAATAACAATAGATAACAACCAAATAATTATGCCAGCATCAAATCTTGCTTTAGAAGGAAAACACAATATCAAAAATGCGATGGCTGCTTCAACAGTAGCTCATTTATTAAAAATTAGAAAGCAAACAATAAGGGAAAGTCTAGAGAATTTTCAAGGCGTTGAGCATCGTTTAGAGCAGGTGTTAAAGATTAATAAAGTACAATACATCAACGACTCAAAAGCAACTAATGTTAATGCAACATATTACGCTTTAGAAAGTATGGATACACCAACAGTGTGGATTGTTGGCGGGCAAGATAAGGGCAATAATTACGAGGAGTTGTTTCCTTTTGTTAATGAAAAAGTAAAGGCTATTATTTGTTTAGGTGTTGATAATGAAAAACTATTACACACGTTTGGTAATATGGTAGATATTATTGTTGAAACGCAGTTTATGAGTGAAGCAGTTAAGATTGCATATAAAATAGCTGAATCAGGAGATTCCGTTTTGTTGTCTCCGGCATGTGCCAGTTTTGATTTGTTTGAAAACTATGAAGATAGAGGACGCCAATTTAAAAACGCAGTAAGAAATTTATAAAAGTAAGATTGAAAGAATAACACTAGAAATAGATGCAAGCATTGTTTAATAACATAAAAGGAGATCGATTAATTTGGGCTATTGTAGCGTTGCTGGCAATATTCTCATTCCTTCCTGTGTACAGTGCTGCCAGTAATTTAGCTTACTCAGGAGGTAATACAAGTACGTTTTCATTTTTTGTTAAGCATTTTATGCATCTGTTTTTAGGGTTTGTTATTATGTATGGTGTTCATAAAATTCCATATAGATATTTTAAAGGATTATCCTTAATTATGATTCCTATCGTTTTGGTGTTGTTGGTTGTAACGATGGTTCAAGGAATTACTATTGAAGGTGCTAATGCTAGTAGATGGATACAAATACCTATTGTAGGTATGTCGTTTCAAACATCCACCTTAGCATCAGTTGTTTTGATGGTATATGTAGCTAGATACATGTCTAAAATACAGGATAAAGACATAACATTTAAGGCTTCCATCTTGCCCCTGTGGTTGCCTGTTTTTTTAGTTTTGGTTTTAATTTTGCCTGCAAACTTTTCAACAGCAGCCATTATGTTTGTTATGGTTGTTATGTTGGTTTTTTTAGGCGGATATCCTATACGGTATCTGTTGGCCATTTTAGTAGTGGGAGTTTTAAGTTTGGCATTATTTGTTTTGGTTGCTAAGGCATTTCCTAATGCAATGCCAAATAGAGTTGATACTTGGATGAGTCGATTGGATAGTTTTACTAATGGTGATGATACTGAAGCTGATTATCAAATTGAAAAGGCTAAAATTGCTATTGCCTCTGGTTATATACAAGGTGTAGGTCCGGGAAAAAGTATTCAAAAGAATTTTTTGCCTCAATCATCATCCGATTTCATTTTTGCCATTATTATTGAAGAATATGGGTTAATAGGAGGCGTGTCCTTGATCATTTTGTATATGTGGTTGCTTTTTAGAATAGTTATTGCAGCCCAAAAAGCCGATACTATTTTCGGAAAACTCTTAGTACTTGGTGTCGGACTTCCTATTGTATTCCAAGCCTTAATTAATATGGCGGTGGCGGTGGAGTTGTTCCCCGTAACAGGACAAACATTACCGTTGATTAGTAGTGGAGGAACCTCTATTTGGATGACGTGTTTGGCAATTGGTATAATATTAAGCGTCAGTGCAAAACGAGAAGAAATAAAAGAATTTGAAAACAATGAGGATAATCCTTTAGAAATTTTATCAGAAACAATTTAATATTGATAAGGTAGTGTCAGAAAAACAAAAAACATATAAAATTATTCTTTCAGGAGGTGGTACAGGAGGACATATTTATCCCGCTATTGCTATTGCTAATAGTTTGAAAGAAGCATTTCCTAATGCTCAGTTTTTGTTTGTTGGTGCTAAAGATAGAATGGAAATGGAAAAAGTGCCCCAAGCTGGGTATGATATAAAAGGGTTATGGATTTCAGGTATTCAAAGAAGTCTAACATTGAAAAATGCCATGTTTCCGTTTAAACTTATTAGTAGTTTATGGAATGCAAGAAAGATAGTAAAATCGTTTAAGCCAGATATTGCTATAGGGACTGGAGGGTTTGCGAGCGGACCATTATTATACATAGCTGCTTCAAAACATATTCCTTGCTTAATACAAGAACAAAATTCATATCCAGGAATCACCAACAAATTATTGGCTAAAAAAGTGCAAAAAATCTGTGTGGCATATGATAATTTAGAACGGTTTTTTCCAAAAGATAAAATAATAAAAACCGGTAATCCTGTTCGTCAGGATTTACTAAATATAGATAGTAAAACGGTTGAGGCTAAGAATTTTTTCAATTTAAAACATGGCAAATATACCTTGTTAGTTTTAGGAGGAAGTTTAGGAGCCAGAAATATTAACAGTTTAATTGAAAAAGAATTAGACTTTTTAGACATGCAAAATGTGCAGGTTATTTGGCAATGTGGTAAACTATATTATTCTCAATATAAAATTTATAACAACACGAAAGATATTCAAGTGTATCCGTTTTTAAATAATATGGATTTTGCTTATGCGGCGGCAGATATTATTATTTCTAGAGCAGGAGCTAGCTCGGTTTCAGAATTATGTATTGTTGGTAAACCTGTAATTTTTATTCCGTCGCCTAATGTGGCCGAAGATCATCAAACAAAAAATGCGATGGCCATAGTTGAAAAAGACGCTGCTATGATTATTAAAGAAGGTGATTTAGATGTTGATTTTGAAAATAAATTTTCACAATTAGTCCAATCACCGGAAAAGCAAAAAAAATTAGGAACAAACATTAAAAAAATAGCGTTGGTAAACGCAACAAAAGATATTAGAGATGAAGTTATTAAACTTCTAAACAAATAAAATGAATTTTAACAGCATACATAACGTGTATTTTATTGGTATTGGTGGTATCGGTATGAGTGCCTTGGCCCGATATTTTCATGCGAATAACAAAGTTGTTGCTGGTTATGATAAAACATCTACTGAGTTAACCAATAGTTTGTTAGAACACGGAATTAAAATTCATTTTGAAGACTCTGTAAAACTCGTTGATGAAAAGTTTTTGAATTCAGAAAATACACTCGTAGTTTATACACCAGCAGTTCCTAAAAATCATAGTGAGTTAGAATATTTTAAAGCCAATGGATTTAAGGTTCTAAAGCGGTCAGAAGTGTTGGGGTTAATAACAGAACACACCTTTTGTTTGGCTGTCGCAGGAACCCATGGAAAGACTACTACAACCAGTATTTTGGCACATTTATTATTTGAATGCAATGTGCCTTTAACGGCATTTTTAGGTGGTATTAGCGAAAATTATAATTCAAATTTAATTTTAAGCGGAACCGAAGTTTCGGTTGTTGAGGCGGATGAGTTTGATAGGTCTTTTTTAACGCTATCACCAGATCTGGCTTGCATAACGTCTATGGATGCCGATCACTTAGATATATACGGAGATGCCTCACATTTAATACAATCATTCAACGATTTTTCCAAACGAGTCAAACCTAACGGAAAACTATTCGTGAAAAACGGATTACCATTACAAGGGATTACTTACGGTATTGAAGATGATTCAGACTACTCCGTTCAAAATATAAAGATAGAAAATGGCGCCTATGTTTTTGATGTAAAAACACCAAAAACTGTGCTTAAAAATTTAGTTTTTAACCTGCCTGGTAGACATAATTTGTCGAATGCATTAATAGCCTTGGCGATGGCTGTAGAGTATGGTTGCCCTCACCAGCAGCTCGCCAAAGCTTTAGCATTATACAAAGGGGTTAAACGGAGATTTACCTACCATATAAAAACGGATGATTTTGTTTTTATTGATGATTATGCACATCATCCGGAAGAAATTAATGCAGTGCATCAAGCCGTTAGGGAAATGTATCCTGACAAAAAAGTACTAGCTGTTTTTCAACCACATTTATATAGCAGAACTAGAGATTTTGCTGATGATTTTGCGGCAAGTTTATCCCAATTTGATGAGTTGTTGTTATTAGATATTTATCCAGCAAGAGAGCTGCCTATTGAAGGAATTACCTCGGAATGGTTGCTGAGCAAAATAAAAAGCGAAAACAAACAATTGGTAAGTAAAGCAGAATTGATGTCTAAAATACATGAGAGTAAAGCACAAATTTTGCTAACTATTGGAGCTGGTGATATAGGTGAAGAAGTAAAACATATTAAAAAAGAATTTAGCATTGCGAGTTAACTGGAATTACATAAAGATGATTGCTTTATTGAGCTTGGTAATATTTCTATTTGCCTTTGCTACGGTTAGAAATGAATCGCGTAAAGTGTCTGAAATTGATATCAGTTTTGTGGGTAAGAATAATTTATTTATCACTCATGAGACTGTTAGTAAATTGTTAATACAAAATCAACAGAGTGTTAAAAAATTGGCAAAAGAAACTTTAGATTTGAATCAATTAGAGAAGTCCCTAAATTCTAATCCAATGATTAAATCGGCTGAGGTCTATGTTTCTGTAAATGGGATACTTAAGGCTGATGTTGAACAAAAAATGCCTATTGCAAGAGTAAGCACCGCGGAGTCTTTTTATATTGATGACGATGGTTTGTATATGCCATTATCAAAAAATTATACGGCTAGGGTGCCTATTGTTACGGGCTATGTTAAAAAGAACGATTTAAAAAATGTTTTTACAGTTGCTAATAAAGTTAAAAATGATGATTTTTTAATGAAAAATGTTGTTGAAATCCATCAGAATCTAAACAAAACGATTTGTTTAAAACTTCGCCAGTGCGATTTTTTGGTTCAATTAGGTAATCTTAATTTTTTAGATAAAAAAATAAATAACCTGAAAGCGTTTTACCAAAAAGGTCTAAAGGAAAAAACACTTAATAGTTACAGTAAAGTCAATTTACAATTTGATAACCAAGTAGTATGTACCAAAACGTAAACCATGGAGCATAATATAGCAGTAGGATTAGACATAGGAACCACAAAAATTGTGGCTATGATTGGTCGTAAAAATGAATACGGGAAAGTAGAAATTTTAGGTATAGGAAAATCTAAAAGTTTAGGGGTTCATCGTGGAGTGGTAAATAATATCACGCAAACCATTCAGTCTATTCAACAAGCCGTTTTAGAGGCAGAAACAGCTTCAGAAATTAAAATAGAAGGAGTTACTGTTGGTATTGCAGGACAACATATTCGTAGTTTGCAGCATAGTGATTATATCACAAGACCAAATTCTGACACAGTAATTGATGAAAATGATATAGATAAACTTATCAATCAGGTTCATAAGTTAGTCATGCTTCCAGGAGAAGAAATTATTCATGTACTTCCTCAGGAATATAAGGTTGATGGACAAGCGGAAATCAAGGAACCTATTGGTATGTATGGTGGACGATTAGAAGCCAATTTTCACGTAGTAGTTGGTCAAGTGTCATCCATTAGAAATATTGGTCGTTGTGTTCAAAGTGCGGGTTTGAATTTAGAAGGCATTACATTAGAACCTTTAGCATCTGCAAATGCTGTATTGAGTCAAGAGGAAAAAGAAGCTGGAGTTGCTTTGATTGATATAGGTGGAGGTACTACAGATTTGGCGATTTTTAGAGATGGCATTATTCGCCATACAGCGGTGATTCCTTTTGGTGGTAATGTGATTACAGAAGACATTAAAGAAGGCTGTTCCATTATTGAAAAGCAAGCCGAATTATTAAAAATAAAATTTGGTTCTGCATGGCCAGGAGAAAATAAAGATAACGAGATAGTCTCTATTCCGGGATTACGAGGAAGAGAACCTAAAGAAATCACCTTAAAAAATCTCTCAAAAATTATACATGCCCGAGTTGTTGAAATTGTAGAACAAGTGTATGTAGAAATTAAAAATTACGGTCACGAAGAGCAAAAGAAAAAGTTAATTGCTGGTATCGTGCTAACTGGTGGAGGTGCGCAACTTAAACATCTTAAGCAGTTAGTTGAATACATTACAGGCATGGACACTAGAATTGGATTTCCAAATGAGCATTTAGCTGGAGATAGTGATGATGATGTAACAAGTCCGTTATATGCAACCGCCGTTGGTTTGGTGCTTGATGGTCTAAAACGACAAGAACGAAAACATTTAGATACAGTTGAAGAAGTAAAACTAGAAGATATAAAACCTGAAGACGTTATCGAGGATAAACCAACGCAACCAAGGCGATCCTTTCTTGATAAGTTAACGGAACGAGTTAAAGACTTTTTAGATAACGCAGAATAAAAATTTTTATAAAGAAATCATCCATTGAATAACATAAAAGAAAATATAGTATTAATACCAGTAAAACAGAATTTATGAGCAGCAAAAAAGAATTCGAAAGCATAGCATTTGATTTGCCAAAAAACCAATCAAATGTCATTAAAGTTATTGGTGTTGGAGGTGGTGGTAGCAATGCCATTAATCACATGTTCCAACAAGGCATTAAAGGAGTCGACTTTTATATCTGTAATACAGATGCACAAGCACTTCAAAATAGTGGTGTACCCAATAAAATTCAATTAGGAGTTAATTTAACAGAAGGATTAGGAGCTGGTGCTAATCCTGATATAGGGGAACAGTCGGCTTTAGAAAGTTTTGATGACATTACCCAAATGTTAGACTCTAATACCAAAATGGTTTTTATCACCGCAGGAATGGGTGGCGGAACAGGAACTGGTGCGGCACCTATTATAGCTAAAATGGCTAAAGATGCTGATATTTTGACCGTGGGAATTGTTACTATGCCTTTTCAGTTTGAAGGAAAAATGCGAATACAACAATCTCAAAAAGGTATTGAAAAATTAAGAGATGTTGTCGATTCTTTAATCGTTATCAATAATAATAAACTCCGAGAGGTTTACGGAAATCTTGGTTTTAAAGCTGGATTTTCAAAGGCCGATGAGGTTTTGGCTACCGCTGCTCGTGGTATTGCAGAAGTTATTACACATCACTACACACAAAATATCGATTTACGCGATGCTAAAACCGTATTAAGTAATAGTGGGACTGCTATTATGGGATCAGCTTTGGCTTCAGGACAGAATCGTGCGCAAGAAGCTATTAGAAAAGCGCTTGATTCGCCATTACTTAACGACAATAAAATAACCGGAGCTAAAAATGTATTGCTGCTTATTGTTTCTGGCTCTCATGAAATTACCATTGATGAAATAGGTGAAATTAATGACCACATACAGGATGAAGCTGGACATGGCGCTAATATTATTATGGGTGTTGGTGAAGACGAATCGCTAGAAGAATCTATTGCAGTAACTATTATAGCAACAGGCTTTAATGTGGAGCAGCAAGATGAGATTTCTAATACTGAAACAAAAAAAGTTGTTCATTCATTAGAAGATCAAGATTTGAGTCCAAAGGATTCAGAACCAGTAATTATTGCCCCTGTCATTGAGCTAGAAGAAAAAAGGAGACTACTGTATTTAAAAAGCATGTTTTAGATTTTGATGAAGAAGATGATGACGAAGTAACTCCTAAAAATGAAGCTAAAGTTTCTAGTAAAATGGATTTAATTCATACAACAGACCATATTAAAAATATTAATGTTGTTTATGATGAGGAAAAATCAATGATTGAAGACGATGATGATTTTATTATTAAGCCTGTAACAAGAATGTCTACTCCGACTAATTTTGTGGAAGATTATATTGAGGAAGAGCAACAAATAACATTAACATTTGATTTGCCATTATCTAACAATGAAGTTTCTGAAGATACAAAGAAAGATATTATAGAACATAAACTTGAAGATGAGGAGCTAAAGAAAATTGATGTAAAAGATTATGTGGAGTTGATTACAGTTACAGAAACCAACGAAAAAGGTGACGTGAGATATGCTTTAGATGATTATATTGAGGTAGAATCCTCAATCAATAAAAAGCAAGCAAATACTAAAGAGGAACATATTGAGGACATTGATCAAGAAATTGTTTTTGAAAAGAAAGTAATAGCTAAGGCTAGTGAAGAAGTAGAGGAGGAAGTTGATCCTATGAATAGTCCAATTTCAGATATGCTTAAAGAGCGTGCAGCAGAGCGTAGACGCAAGATGAAAGACTTTAATTATAAATTCAATAACGCTAAGATTGATGATATAGAAAAAGTCCCAGCCTATAAGCGTCAGGGAGTTGATTTGAAGGAAGTGAAGCATTCATCTGAAACAGATATGTCGAGAACCAGTATTGGTCTTGATGACAATGATGAAATCCAGTTAAGAAGTAATAATTCATTTTTACATGATAATGTTGACTAGTACGAAATAAGTTTAAAAAACTTATTGGCCCGAAAAGGATCCCTCATCTTTTCGGGTTTTTTATTAATTATTTTTAAATAAAATAAAATATGAAAAGCCTGAAAACCTATTTTCTTACTATCTTCGCATTCTCTAATTAATTTTTTTGAAATGAGTTTACAAGAAGGTATCATGTCGGCAATGAAAGTTGCTATGAAAGAAAAAAATACGACTGCTTTAACAGCCTTAAGAGCTGTTAAATCTGCTATTTTATTAGCTCAGACAGAAAGTGGCGCTAAAGAAGAGTTAACTGAAGAGCAAGAACTTAAAATACTTCAAAAGCAAGTTAAGCAACGTAAAGATAGTGCTGCAGTTTATTTGGAGCAAGGGCGCAAAGATTTGGCAGAACCAGAATTAGCAGAGGCCGAAATTATATCTCAATTTTTGCCGGAAGCAATGAGTGAAGAATATATTGCCAAAGTTGTTGTTGAAACCATTCAAAAAATAGGAGCAGAAGGGATGAAAGATATGGGCAAAGTTATGGGGATAGTAAGTCAGGCTTTAGCAGGAAAAGCTGATGGTAAAACAATATCAAATATTGTTAAAGCTAAATTATCGTAAATTATAATATTAAATATAAAGTGTTAATCACGTTATAAATGGCTGCGTAGTTCAACTGGATAGAATATCAGATTTCGGCTCTGAGGGTTGGGGGTTCGAATCCCTTCGCGGTCACTGGAACTAAAGTTATTTAGTTTTAAAACCAAGTAATTTTTATTAATTACTTGGTTTTTAGGTTTTTGTGAGTATATTTAACATGATAGTAATTTGTTTAAAATGGTAGCTATCTGTCAGTTAATTTTAATAAGGTTAGTACAACTGACACTTTGAAAAATTTTAATGAATTGAAATAGTTGATTTGACTTTCGTCTAAAAAATGTTTAACACTTTAAAGACGACAACTATGCGTACAACAAACACATTCTCCATCCTTTTTTGGGTAGACCAAAAAAAGGCAATCTTCAATTATGCTTTAATTTATGCTAGAGTAACCGTAAATGGTAGACGAGTTAACATTAGTACAAAAAGAAAAGTACCCCTTGAAATTTGGGATGCTAAAAAGAAAAAAGCTGTTGGTAAATCCACTGAAGCTCGACAAGTTAACTTGTATTTAGATCAGGTTCACTCGCAAATTTTTCAGTGCTATCAAGATTTAATATTTAAAAATAAATTAGTAACAGCCAAGTTGATAAAGGCAAATTATGTGGGCGAAGGGGAAAATGTAAAAACTCTTCAAAATATTTTGGATTACCATGCTAAAAAATCAGAAAGCACCCTTGCTTCAGGAACTATCAGGAACTTTGCAGTTACAGAAAAGTATATCAAACGATATTTAAATAGAATTTTTAAAACCTCTGATATCTACCTTAACCAATTAGATTATAAGTTTATTTGCGATTTTGAGCATTTTCTACATACCTATTGGCCAATGGGGCATCCAAATGCCATGAGCCATAATACGGTTATGAAACATATTCAGCGTTTCCGAAAGATGGTGACGCTGGCATTTCATTTGGAATGGATAGAAAAAGATCCATTTATTCGATGGAAGCCAACCTTTGAAAAAAGAGAAAGGGAGTTTCTTTCAGTCAATGAGCTATCTAATTTAGAAACCTACAGGTTTCCAATTGAACGTTTGGAAAGAGTTAGGGATTTATTTGTGTTTAGTTGTTATACAGGGATTAGTTATGCTGATATCATAGCTTTAACTGAATCTAATATTCTGGTTGGGATTGATGGGCTTAATTGGATTATAACAAAACGTCAAAAAACTAAAACACCTATAAAAGTACCTATATTAGATACTGCCCAGGAACTTATTAGTAAATATCACAATCACCCTATGGCGGTAATTACAGAAACTTTGTTTCCTGTAATTTCAAATGCAAAAGTAAACTTATATTTAAAGGAAATTGCTGATGCTTGTGGTATAAAAAAGAACCTTACCTTCCATATGGCAAGGCATACATTTGCTACAACGGTCACCTTAACCAATGGTGTTCCAATAGAGACTGTGTCAAAATTATTAGGACATACTAGAATTGCAACTACCCAAATTTATGCGAAGGTCATAGAAAGAAAAGTAAGCGAAGATATGCAGTCTCTAAAAAACACTCTATTAAAGCAAAAAACTCTAATTACAAAGCAAATAAAATGACATTTTATTTTTCAAAAAATTAAGAAAAATAATAATTTCAGTTTCTTTAGAAATCTTATTTAAAAAAACTGAAAATTGGATAAGATCTTGTTTGAGTCTATGACGTAAAAACTTTAAAAAAGAACAATAAAAATGGAAAATATTA
>TARA_R110002033_G_scaffold30064_2_pt1 | contig 21790 bp, 20 predicted proteins | sample TARA_R110002033 | Tara Oceans TARA_R110002033 (sample SAMEA4397051) | marine metagenome | biome: Polar Biome; feature: [SRF] surface water layer (ENVO:00010504); material: water (ENVO:00002006), including particulate matter (ENVO:01000060) such as... | depth 5 m
CTAGAGGAAGCCAAAAAACGTGATCATAGAAAATTAGGCAAAGAATTAGAACTATTCACTTTTTCTCAAAAAGTTGGTCAAGGTTTACCTTTATGGCTACCTAAAGGAGCAGCATTACGTGAACGACTTGAGCAATTTCTAAAAAAGGCTCAAAAGAAAGCTGGATATGAAATGGTGGTTACACCACATATTGGTCAAAAAGAACTTTATGTTACTTCTGGACATTATGAAAAGTATGGTGCCGATAGTTTTCAGCCAATACACACCCCTAAGGAAGATGAGGAGTTCTTGTTAAAACCAATGAACTGCCCTCATCATTGTGAAATTTATAATGCAAAGCCTTTTAGCTATAGAGAACTTCCAAAAAGATTTGCTGAATTCGGTACAGTATATAGGTACGAACAAAGTGGAGAACTCCATGGACTTACAAGAGTTAGAGGATTCACTCAAGATGATGCACATATATTCTGTACACCAGATCAACTTGACGAAGAGTTTAAAAATGTTATTGACCTATCCTTATATGTTTTGGGATCATTAGGTTTTGACAACTTTACCGCACAAGTATCTGTACGCGATTTAGACAATCCTGATAAATACATTGGATCAGTTGAAAACTGGGAAAAAGCAGAACAGGCCATAATAAATGCCGCCAAGGAAAAAGGGCTGAATTATGTTATAGAAAGTGGGGAAGCTGCTTTTTATGGTCCTAAGTTAGATTTCATGGTAAAAGATGCCTTAGGTAGACAATGGCAACTAGGTACAATTCAAGTAGATTATAATTTACCAGAAAGGTTTGATTTAACTTATAAGGGCAGTGATAACGAATTACATAGACCAGTAATGATTCACCGTGCTCCCTTTGGAAGTATGGAACGTTTCATAGCATTATTGCTAGAACATACAGGTGGTAATTTCCCTTTATGGTTAACCCCTGAACAAGCTATTATTCTTCCTGTTAGCGAAAAACATGAAAAATATGCTGAAAAAGTTTTAAAATCCCTAGAAAATAACGAAATTCGCGCCCTTATCGATAGTAGAAACGAGACTATTGGCAAGAAAATACGAGAAGCAGAAATGAGTAAGATACCATTTATGCTTATCGTTGGGGAAAATGACGAAGTCGCAAACACGATTTCTGTACGTAAACACGGAGGTGAAGACTTAGGAGCGATTGACGTAACTATGTTTACAGACTTGGTCAACAAAGAAATAAATAGTACCTTAAAGACGTTTAAAGAATAAAAGTTTAATTAAAATTATTTAGTCATAGCAATACGTAAAAGATTTCGACCACAACCTAGAAGGGAAAATAAGAATCCCCACAATATCAATGAAAAGATAACGGCCCCAAAAGTTAGGTTGGTAGGTGACAATGTTGAAGTAGGTGTATATCCTTTTCCTCAGGCTCTTGAGAAAGCAGTAGAATTAGGTTTGGATTTGGTGGAAATTTCACCAAAAGCAGATCCTCCTGTTTGTAAAATAATGGAGTATAAAAAGTTTTTATACGAACAAAAGAAAAGGGATAAAGCCATGAAAGCGAAAGCTTCCAAGGTTGTAGTAAAGGAAATAAGATTTGGTCCTAATACAGATGATCATGATTATGACTTTAAAAAGAAGCATGCCGAAAAGTTTCTAAAAGAAGGAGCTAAATTAAAAGCGTATGTATTTTTTAAAGGTCGTTCTATAGTTTATAAAGATCAAGGTGAAATTTTACTATTAAAACTAGCTTCTGAATTAGAAGAATTAGGAAAGGTAGAACAGATGCCTAAATTAGAAGGTAAGCGTATGACCATGTTCATTGCCCCTAAGACTAAAGGAAAGTAAAATAATAATTCGGCTTAGCTCTGCTACCGAATGTATTTATAAAATACTAAACGCTGCTTGCAATTGTGGGCAGCGTTTAGCATGCAAAGTGAGATTAATATATAAACTAGGAGAAAATGCCTAAACAAAAAACAAAATCCAGTGCTAAAAAGCGTTTTAAGCTTACAGGTACAGGTAAAATTAAAAGAAAGCACGCTTTTAAGAGTCACATCTTGACTAAAAAGTCTAAAAAGCGTAAGCTAAAGTTAACACATGATGGTTTAGTTCATCAAGCAGATGTTAACAGTATTAAAGAGCAGTTACGTTTAAAGTAAACTAAGTTCTTTAAAAGGTAAAATTATTAACCATGGAGTTAGGCCATAAAAGTTCCTTAAAATAAAGAGGGCGCCTACTACAAAAAATTAGAAAAAAATGCCAAGATCAGTAAATGCAGTAGCTTCAAGAGCCAGAAGAAAAAAGGTTATGAAGCAAGCCAAAGGTTACTTTGGAAGACGTAAAAACGTTTGGACAGTAGCCAAAAATGCGGTTGAAAAAGCAATGTTATATGCTTATAGAGACCGTAGAAACAAGAAAAGAACTTTCCGTTCATTATGGATTACCCGTATTAATGCAGGTGCCAGACAACACGGAATGTCTTACTCTCAATTTATGGGAAAAGTAAAAGCTAACAACATAGAACTTAACAGAAAAGTTCTTGCAGATTTAGCAATGAACCACCCAGACGCCTTTAAGGCAGTTGTAGATCAGGTAAAATAAATTAATAACAATCTCACTTTTTGAAAAATCCGATTCTCACGAATCGGATTTTTTAATTTTAGCAATGGCTAATTTAAATTCTTCCCAGTCTATTAATTCGTCACCATTTTTATCATATCCTTCTATAAGCTTTGACCCTACAATACCTCTAATAAATCCGCTTATTTCAGCATCCTTCAATAGCTTTACTATCTCTCATTTTGTAAGTTTCTGATCATTATCCTTATCAAAAAAATTAAAAGCCATTTCAGGTGTTTCAAAATGATTAGTAATGAGTATTTGTATCTTGTTTAATATAGATTCTTCAGTTGTCATAATTCCTTTATTTTTATTGACCTTAATTTAAATCAAATTCCCCATAATGTCAATACAAGGTTTCTACCTGAGGCATAATTTCTATGTTCACACAGGTAAATTCCTTGCCATATACCCATGTTTAATCTACCATTAGTCACCGGCACTTGCACAGATGCTCCCATTAATGAAGATTTAATATGCGCCGGCATATCATCTGATCCTTCATAGTCATGTTTGTAATATGAGGCATTTTCCGGAACTAAAATATTAATATGCGATTCAAAATCTTCTCTTACAGTGGGATCCGCATTCTCATTAATGGTAAGACTTGCAGAAGTATGTTTTATGAATACCTGAAGGAAACCGTTATTTATTTTTTCTATCTCTGGTATTTTTGAAACAATTTGATTTGTAACAATGTGAAACCCTCTTGAATATGAAGGTAGAACTACCTCTTTTTGAAACAACTTCATCTTATATAATTAATTAAATAAAGGTAAAACTTTAAGCTATACCATCCCCTTGTTAACCAGCATTCAAATATCTTTGCTGCAAAATTTAATGTATATGGATTTATCAAAGATAAAAATGGTTGTTTCTGATATGGATGGGACTCTTTTAAACTCACAACATGAAGTTAGTGACCAATTCTTTGAACTCTTTAAAGGGTTAAAATCTCAAGGTATAACCTTTGTAGCCGCAAGTGGCAGACAATACAATAGTATAATTGATAAATTATATACTATTAAAGATGATATCATTGTAATTGCAGAAAATGGAGGTTTTGCCATGAAACAGCAAACTGAGCTTCTAGCTACGCCACTAGACAAACAATACGTTGAGGATATACTGAAAACACTTGATAAAATACCAGGAATTCATCCTGTTATTTGCACTAAACATAAAGCATACCTAACCAACAAGTCTAACGAATTTGTCGAAAAATTAGCTGAATATTATACTGAATTTGAAATAGTGGAACATCTATCTAACTTTAAATCTGAAGTGATTAAAATTGCCATATATCATTTTGAAAGTTCTGAGCAACATATTTATCCTTACGTAAAACACTTTGAAGATAATTTGAAGGTAAAAGTTTCTGGAGAAAATTGGTTAGACATTTCAAGTATGAATGCCAATAAAGGATTCGCATTAGAAAAATTAATGAAAAGCTACAATGTTGGTTCAGATGAGATAATGGTATTCGGTGACTACAACAATGATCTAGAAATGCTCGCCTTGTCTGATTTTGGCTTTGCCATGAAAAATGCTCATCCTAATGTAAAGAAAATTGCCAAGTACGAAACTTTGAGTAATGATGATAATGGTGTTGAACATATTCTTAAGATGCTAATTAAATAAAATTTCCGTTCAATAGAAATTATAAAACAACTGCAAATAAAACCGAATTACTCAACCGCAGGTTTTAGCTCACTTGGCAGATACCCCATAGTTCTTTTAAAGGCAGTAGTAAAATGTTGTGGATTAGCATAACCCACTTCGTATGCTGCAAATGCAATGGTTGCGCCGTCTTGCGTAATTAAAGATTTGGCAGCCTCCATTCTCAACGCAGTTATATATTTGAATACAGGAACACCATATACTTTTTTAAAATCTCTTTTTAATTTTGTAGTATTAAAACCAGCTATGTCTGCTAAGTCCAAAATTTTTAATGGTTCCTTGAGGTTATTTCTTATGTAAGCCTCAACTTTCACCAACGCCAAATAATCTGAATTCAGCAATTTTATGTTGTTCTTGGAAAGTTTAGAAGTCTGTCTACCCAGTAGAAAATCTATTAATAGTACCGTAAGCTTACTTTCTAAATATGTTTTTCTAATCTCGCCTTTATATGGACATTGTATAATCTCATTTATCTTGCTTCGAATGTTAGGAGGTATAAATTTACTTTTGTCCCATAATACAAATGAATTAGAATTGACAATAGCCTCTTTTAATTTCTTAAAAGAATTTTCAAATTCAGTCCCTAAAAGATTTTGTAAAAGACTAGGCTTAACATAAATCTCAAACAACTTAGCGTTACTCTTAAAGAAAATATCTCTACCTTCTGTAGTTGGATAATAAAACATATTGCAGTGATTTTCTGGAATTTGTACCAAATATTTTATATGTCTTAAAGGTTGATAATTGTAAGCTCCCTCTAAAGAAAAATGAAATTTAATTAAATGTTCATCACTCGTTACACAAATCTCAGAATTAAATTGTTGAATTAATTTTGTATTAGAAAAGTCTGCGCCTCTTATAAATGAAGTATTATCCTTGGTTGTCACCTCTACTTCATTGAACTGCACAGAGTTATTAATGTAGCTATTTTCAAACAACTCCTTTACCCTTATTTCTTTACGTAGCAACTCTATATTCATATACATTTTCTATCGCAAAGCATTACTTCCTTTCGCGTATGTTTAAATTCCTTTCTCGGCACTTCCCTTTTCAATCCTGCGTTAGATTTGCAAAACTAATTTATTTAGACTAAATCTTAATAAACATTAGTAGCTTTTTTAAATTCAAATGAAAAACTTCTTAACGGCAATTCTTTTAGTATTATTTACAACTGTTCAAGGACAGGATATTTTTAGTTCAATTTCAGGGACAGTAAAAGACACATCGGGCACTCCATTACCTTTTGCAAGTGTTCTTATAGAAGGCACAAAGCTTGGTGTTCTCACCAATGAAAATGGGTATTTCACTATTAATAAAATACCCAAAGGAGAGCATAATCTAATTGTATCCTTTGTTGGTTATACTACACGCTTTAAGACTTTTAAGCTTAGTGAAAATACCAGATTAAAAGAGATAAATTTCACCCTACAAGAATCCACAGAAAATTTAGATGAAGTAACCGTAAAAGGTAAAACCACAGAAACCCAAATTGAAACCAAGGGTTTTGCGGTAAATGCAATAAATACGGAAGAAGCTAGCTTAAGAAATATTCAAACCAATGAATTATTAAACACTACAGTAGGAGTTAAAATTCGCCAAAATGGTGGACTCGGTTCAGAAGTCACCTATAGTTTAAATGGGCTATCTGGAAACTCAGTTCGCATATTTATCGACGGAATCCCTATTTCTACTTATGGAAATTCATTTAACCTTAACAGCATTCCGCCTTCAATGATTAAAAATATTGAAGTTTACAAAGGTGTGGTACCTGTGCATTTAGCAGATGATGCTTTAGGCGGAGCAATAAATATAGTGCTGCATAACGATGCAAAAACAAATTTCAATGCTTCTGTATCTTATGGCTCGTTCAACACTTTACAAACTAATGTTAATGGATTATATCGTTTTGAAAAATCAGGCTTTACCGTTAAAGCATCTCTTTTCCATAACTATTCTGACAATGACTATAAAGTATCAGGTAGAAGTGTTGTTGTTACAGGTTTAGGAGGCGTACAAACACCTATAACAGCAAGAAGATTTAATGATGCATATAGATCTACTGGAGGGAGAGCCGAAATTGGTTTTACCGATGTAAAATGGGCAGATCAATTTTTTATAGGCGTTACCGGTTCTGATGATTATAAAGAGGTGCAGCACGGAGCCTTTATGACTATTACACCATACAAGGATAGATTTTTGGAGTCTGATGCGCTGTTGGGAAGTATAAATTATCAAAAGAAAAATCTATTCACCAAAGGACTTGATGTTTCCGTAAACGGTTTGTACGGAAAAAGAAACCGTGTAGTTAACGATACTGTTTCTTGGGCATACAGCTGGAACGGAGAACGAGCAATAGATTTTAGAGGAAATGAATATCAATATACATGGCGTTCTCAACAAGAGGGCGGTCCTACCCTAGCAAAAATAAAAAGAAATGTTGCTTCAATTAGAACTGGGATATCATATGCTATTAACGACAATCATAAATTAACTGTAAATCATGTATATAGCGGAATTGATAGAGAAGATAGTGATGCCCTAAGATCTGTATTGGAAAACACCTTCCTTGGCACAAGAGATTTACATAAAAACATCTATTCTTTATCCTATGAAGTAACCGCATTCGATGAAAAGTTAAAAGCAAGTCTATTTGGAAAACATTATCAGCAAAAGACTGTAAGTGTTGATCCTGCTATAGAAACTGATTCTAACGGAAACGATGTAATTGTTGATGAAGTTGTTAGTAGCAATAAGAAATATGACGGGTATGGTTTTGCTGCTTCTTATGAGCTTGTACCAAACATAACACTTTTGGCATCTGCAGAAAAAGCTATTCGCCTACCAAACGAAACAGAAGTTTTTGGTGATGATGGAGATAACGTGGTTGCGAATTCAAGCATAGACCCAGAAAGTAGTAATAACTATAATCTTGGGTTCCGATTTGGCTCTTTTAATATCAAAAACCATGATTTCACTGTTTCTACAAACGTTTTCACAAGAAATATTAAAGATAGAATTGGTCTCCCTATAGAAACGTCATTAAATGTCGATGACGAATTAATTGTTTACGTAAATCAAGGTAGTGGTACGTCTAAGGGTATAGATGCTCAATTTAATTACTCTTACAACAAAAATTTTGGTCTCAACTTTAATGTATCTCGGTTCGATTTAAAAATTATAAATCAAGGAATTGAAATAGATGTTCCAAACACTCCATTCTTTACCATGAACGCGGGGCTACGATATTTCTTTAAAGATGTAGTATTAAAGAAATCTCAATTAAATCTTTTCTACAATGCTTATTTCACTGATGAATTTTCATTCTTAACCTCACAGGGAACTAATACTGTTGGAAATGAGTTTTTTGAGGTTCCACAACAACTATCACAAGATATTGGACTCAGTTACACATTCCCTAACAAAAAGTTTGTCATGAGTTTTGACATCAAAAATATATTTGACAAACCAGTCTACGATAATCTATCTGTACAAAAACCAGGTAGGGCTTTTTATGTAAAATTAAATTACGCAATTAATAAATTTTAATTATTTAAATAACACCTAAGATGAAAAGAACTTTTCTAAACATTAAAACCTTTGCTGCCATTATATTAACAGCTAGTCTAATGACCGCATGTAGTAGTGAAGATGATACAGTTGTAACTCCTGAACCTGATACTGAAGAACCGGAAACAGAAGAACCAGAAGAACCAAGATGGATAACTGTAGCTGCTGCTAAAATGGGTGACAACCCTGGTGATGGTAACGGAGGAACCCTAATTTATTCTGTGACTAGTGATGATGCTAAAGACCCTACAGTATCTATAGCGCCTTTTGAAAACGGTTTTATTGCACCTTCTAACAGAACGGCAAGATTGCAATCATCTGAAGATGGTAATACTATTTTCAATATTAGCTACGCAGGAGATACTGGTGGAAACTATACAAAATATACTGTAGAAGGCGGACAAACTTTTACACCTTCAGGTTCAGAAGTAAGTATAGCTCCCTATGTAGGTACTGCTCCAAGATGGATAAAATTATTTGATGGAGACCAAACCGGTGCTGCTGTTTATGTAAATACGGAAAATGAATTTGATGAGAATGACAATTATACTCGTACAGAAGCAACAATTGGTGTTGTGACATTAGATTTAGTGAATTCTTCCATAAAAGAATTTCAAGAACATAGTGTTGCCCTAAGTGATGAAGAGGAAGCAAACGGTTATTACATCTCTAGAATTGATATGCCTACTTTAAATGAAGCTGGAGACAAATTATATATTGGCGCTCGTTTAAGTAAAGTTGACCCTGCAACTGCAGAAAGTGATAGTGATTATGAGATTTTAGGTTCTAAAACTATCATATTAGATTACCCATCTTTACTTAATCCTTCTGTTATTACTTCTACTGTTGGTCACGGTAACACAAATGGATACCGTAGCATTAATTCTTTCGAATACAACGGTAGCGTATATCAAGCTAACCAAAGCGATCCAGAAGGATCTTATATCTTAAAAATTGGTGCCGATAATGAATATGACAATACTTACGACTTTAATTTAGATGATGCATTAGGAATTGAAGGTGCTTATATTCTTGCCTGGAGACCAGCTGCAAATGGTAAAGCTGTATTAGCTTACCGTCATGATGGTTCTGCAGAAGGTGTTGCAGGTGCTCAAGGATTTTTTGCATTGGTAGATTTAAATGCTAAAACGGCAGTTAAAATTGACGCTATTCCTTATGATCCAGATTTCTACTTATTCCAATACCAAGGTTTTGTAGTTGACGGAACAGAAATTTATCTTACTCAAGGTGCAGTAGGAGAAAACGGAAATATCTATGTTGTTGAAACAGAAACTGGTGAAGTTACCAAGGGTGCTGAATTAGTTAATGTTGCTGGTAGTCACTTCATAGGTGTATTCTAGACCAGTAGTCATATTTATTCAGTTCGATAGTAAATATATCTTATTAAAAAACCGTTGTCAAAATTTAGATTTTGACAACGGTTTTTATTTACATCGACTTTAAAATTGTTATCAAGTCTTTTGCTTTTTCTTTTTTGCAGCCGGAAACAACACATTATTTAAAATTAAACGATATCCCGGTGAAGTAGGATGCAACTCTAATTCCGTTTTTGGGTCACCTACCCTATGCTGATAATCTTCAGGATCATGACCTCCATAAAATGTAAAAAAACCTTTGCCCTTAATTCCATGAATATATCTTGCTTCTTCGTTTATCTTATTTTCACCTAACACCAAAACAGTTGGTTTAATTTGGTCACGTGTAAAAGCCGTGGTTTGCCCCATAAAACCTTTAACCAAAGAAGTATGGTTTTGACATAGCATTGTAGGAACAGGATCCCATTTTGCGGAAAAATCCATCAACGAAAAATAATCGGATTCTTTTGGTACATTCCCTCTTTTATTAGTCATATCGATTGATGAAAACTCATATTTCAAAGGGCTTCTTTCCAATATAAAATCTGTAAAAGCAAAAGTTTTATTATAGTCTAAATTTGCCTGATAATTAGGGTCAGAAGCATCACCATCAAACATTGGCTCTACAATATCAATTCCGTCAGCAGCTAATGCAATATCAAAACTATCTGTAGCAGAACACATAGCAAACATGAATCCGCCACCAATAACATAATTTCTAATTTTTAATGCAACGTCCCTCTTTTCTTCAGATACTTTATCATACCCAAGTTTTTTAGCAAGTTTCTCTGCATTCTTTTTCCCTTCTATATACCAAGGTGTTGCTCTATAAGCACCGTAGAATTTACCATACTGCCCTGTAAAATCTTCATGGTGTAAGTGTAACCAATCATATAAAGCCAATTTATCTCCTAATACTTCTTCATCATATATAGTGGTATATGGAATTTCCGCATACGTCAATGCCATAGTCACAGCATCATCCCACGGTTGTTTGTCTTTTGGAGAATAGACCGCTATTCTTGGTGCTTTCTCAAGTATAACAGCATCTTGATTTTTAGAAGGACTACTAATCTCATCTAAGATACCGTTTGCCTGTGCATCAGATAAAATTTCAAAACTAACTCCTCGTATTTGACATTCTTTACGTATACTTTCCCCATCCGGAAGTAAAAATGACCCGCCACGATAGTTTAGTAGCCATTGTACTTTTTGCTGTTTAGACAAAACCCAATACGTAATACCATAGGCTTTTAAATGGTTTTTTTGAGTATCAGAATCCATCGGAATCAATATGGATGACGCAAATAGCTGCATTGATAAAAGAAGAAAGAAAACTGATGATACAATTTTAGACATATATTATATTCAAGACATTAACTCAAAGATAAAGTAAAAACTTTGGTCGCAAATTGGGTTATCGTTAAAGGTATTGTAAAGTGATATTCCAGAAAATAGATTTACTACAAACGCAAAAAGTCTCCACTAATGGAGACTTTTTAAATATATATTTATTCTACAGTTTAAAAAGGTACATCATTATCCTCATCTAAATCTGGACTACTATTCATGCTACTACCAAAGGCATCATCAGCACTTGGTAAATTTTTAGTTGCAAATGGGTTCTCTTCATTAGCATTCATTTTCGATTGGAATTCGAACGGAGAGTCAAAATCATCAAGGTTATCAAACTTACCTTGGTTACCAATAAACTTCAATCTAATATTCTCTAAACCACCATTACGGTGTTTTGCTACAATAAATTCTCCCTGACCTTGAGTAGGTGTACGTTCTTCATCATCCCACTCTTCAATCTTATAGTATTCTGGTCTATAGATAAATGAAACAATATCGGCATCTTGCTCAATTGCTCCAGATTCCCTCAAATCCGAAAGAATAGGTCTTTTACTACCTCCACGTGTTTCCACGGCACGAGATAATTGAGATAATGCAATTACAGGCACATTCAATTCTTTAGCGAGTGCTTTTAGGTTTCGAGAAATTGTAGATATTTCCTGTTCCCTGTTTCCTCCTTTTTGACTACCACCAGCTGTCATTAACTGCAAGTAATCAATCATGATCATTTTTATACCATGTTGAGAGGCAAGACGTCTTGCCTTAGCACGTAAATCGAATATAGATAAAGACGGAGTATCATCAATGAACAAAGGAGCCTTCTCTAAAGTTTTCACCTTTACGTTCAGTTGCTCCCACTCATGCTTTTCTAACTTACCCGTTCTTAATTTTTCTGAAGACAATCCTGTTTCAGAAGAAATTAATCTAGTAATAAGCTGTACCGAGGACATCTCTAGTGAAAAGAAAGCTACGGGTGTATTTGTATTTACAGCCATATTTCTAGCCATAGATAAGGTAAATGCTGTTTTACCCATACCAGGACGTGCAGCAACAATAATTAAATCACTAGGTTGCCAACCCGAAGTAAGCTTATCTAATTTATCGAATCCTGAGGCAACACCACTCATCCCCTCTTTACCGGCAATTTCTTCAATTCGCTTTTTAGCTTGTATCACCAAATCTTGCGCAGTCTCGGCAGAACGTTTTAAGTTACCTTGGGTAACATCATATAATTTTGCTTCGGCAGTATCTAACAAATCAAATACGTCGATAGCCTCATCATATGCCTCCTCGATAATTTCACCAGAAATTTTAATTAAACTACGTTGAATAAATTTCTGAAGAATGATACGTGCATGAAATTCAATATGGGCAGATGATGCTACTTTTTGAGTCAATTTTATCAAATAAAAATCGCCTCCACAAACCTCTAATTTACCCGCTTTCTTAAGTTGTGACGAAACGGTTAATAAATCAATTGGTTGCGACTCTTCAAAAAGAATAAAAATAGCCTCATAAATAAATCTATGAGCGTCTTTATAGAAAACATCTGGGTGTAAAATATCTATAACTTCATCAACACCTTTTTTATCTATCATCATAGCACCCAACACAACCTCTTCTAAATCAATAGCTTGTGGCGGAATCTTACCTTTTTGAAGGCTTATAATATTAGATTTGTCAATCTTTCGAGCGACAAAGGGTTTCGTGTTCTCCATAGTGCGAAAGTATACAATTAACCTTTAGTTAACGTGAAAAACATCAGTTTCGATGTTCACAGTTGACTAACAATTGACTGTTAATAAGTTACGATTTTCTGTTGATAACATAAAAAAACCGAGGAATAAAATCCTCGGTATATTTTTAATAAGCCTAAAATGCAGATTAGCCGTTAAAAACGCCCATTTGTGCATATTTTTCCATGCGCTGATTTACCAGTTCTTTTGGTGATAACTTTTGCAAATCCTCAAAATGAGAGGAAATTTTATTTTTCACTGTATCAAAAGTCTTTTCTCTGTTAGAGTGTGCTCCACCAGCAGGTTCTCTTATGATTTCATCAATAAGTTTCAATTTTTTCATATCGGTAGCCGTAAGTTTCAAAGCTTCAGCAGCTTTTTCCTTATACTCCCAACTTCTCCATAAAATAGAAGAACAAGATTCTGGTGAAATAACGGAATACCAAGTATTCTCAAGCATTAATACCTTATCACCTACACCTATACCTAATGCACCACCAGACGCTCCTTCACCAATAATTACAACAATTATAGGCACTTTAAGGCGTGTCATTTCAAGAATGTTTCTAGCAATGGCTTCTCCTTGTCCTCTTTCCTCTGCTTCAATACCTGGGTAAGCACCCGGTGTATCAATTAAACAAACTACAGGAACTTGAAATTTTTCGGCAGATTTCATTAAGCGCAATGCTTTTCTATACCCTTCTGGGTTTGCCATACCAAAATTACGATACTGTCGAGTTTTAGTATTATATCCTTTTTGCTGACCAATGAACATATAACTCTGATCACCAATTTTACCTAAACCACCGATCATAGCCTTGTCATCTTTCACAGTACGATCACCATGAAGCTCCAAGAACGTATCACCACAAATAGCTTTTATATAATCTAATGTATAAGGTCTATTTGGGTGCCTAGATAATTGTACGCGTTGCCATGCAGTTAAATTCTTATAAATCTCTTTTCTAGTATCGGCAAGTTTCTTCTCAATCTGTTTACATGTTTCTGTAACATCAACATCACTTTCCTCTCCAATTACCATGCACTTGTCCAATTGCTCTTCCAGTTCTTTAATAGGAAGTTCAAAATCCAAATATTCCATATTTCAATAAAGTTTCTTTAGTTGCGGCTCAAAGATAAAACTTTAATACCTAAATCTTGGGTACCCTTTTTTTAATATTTGCTCTTTGTTTCAAAATACCGTTGGCAATGACCGTAGTGAGTATAATTAAGGCTCCAACATAAAACATTGGTTTCATTTCTTCGTCAGAGCCAAATATGAACCAAGCCAATAGAATACCGTAAACTGGTTCTAAATTTGTAGTCAACATCACCGTATAAGGAGTTAAAACACGCATTATCTTTACAGATGCGATAAATGCATAAGCAGTACAAATAAGCGCTAATACAAGCAAGTACATCCAATCCATACTTGGTAATGTCACTAATGACAAATTCCAATCTCCTTTAACTATCAAAATTATAGATAAGAAAACAACACCTACCCCCAGTTCATAGAAGCTAATTACAGACGGTTTATGATTTTGAACCAACTTACCGTTTATTAGGGAGAAGACTGCTGCTAAAAAGGCAGATATCAATGCTATCGTCATGCCATACACATATTCCGTTTCTACTTTAAAAATTAAATAGAGACCCACAACCACCATTAAGCCAAAGAATATTTCGTAACCAATAATTTTACGCTTGTACCAAAATGGTTCCATTAAGGCTGTAAAAAAGGCTCCTGTAGACATCATTGCAAGCGCTACGGAGACTGTAGAAACTTTAATCGCCAGAAAAAAAGTTACCCAATGCAGAGCTACCACAATACCACCACCTATTAACCACCAAAGTGTTTTTTTTGAAACCTTTAAACTAAACTTCGCAATTAAAATATAAACGGCGATAAATAGTGTAGCCAATCCCATTCTTATCCAAACCAATGGTAATGAATCTATGGTAATAAGCTTTCCTAAAATGGCTGTAAAGCCCCAAATAAAGACTATAAAATGTAAATGTAGTAGGTTTAGATTTTTATCTTTTTGCATTTTGAAGTAGATAAAATGCTAAACATCCAAAAACTACATTAGGTATAATTACAGCAAGTAGAGGTGAAAAGCCAGACTGCTCCGCTAATACTCCAAATACCTTATCAAAAAATATAAATATAAATGCGATCAATATACCGAATGCCAAATTTGCTCCCATACCACCACGTCTTTTAACAGAGGAAACGGATACCGCTATAAGTGTTAGAATAAATGCAGTTAGCGGTAATGCCCAACGCTTGTATTTAACTAAAATATAAGTGTTTATGTTAGATGCTCCTTTTCGTTTTTGATCTTTTATAAACGTATCTAGCTCAAAAAGATTTTTTGTTTCAGCTACGTAAGATACTGGTGTTAGGTCGCCAATATCAAAAGCGAATATGGTATCTAATCTTCGTTTACTTTCTATAAAAGCCGTGTCCCCAAATACGGTTCGTTTTTTATAAGATGTAAGTCTGTAATTAGAGTCTTTTTCTACCCAGCGAATATTTGCGGCAGAAATTTTAAAATCAAGTTCATTATTCTCATTAAAACGCTCAAAAGTAAAGTTATGTCCTAGCTGTCTTGCCGGATCAAAACTACTTACATAAATGAAATCGGTTTCATTAAGTTGATTGAATATATTGTTAGTAACCCTATCTTGTTTCCCTTTTTTAAGGTATTTGTACTTAAATTCATTAAAGCCCACACTTGCATTGGGCACAATAAACATGGTCATAAAGAACATTAAAACAGCGATCATAGATGCACCAATAATGTATGGTCTTAAAAAACGACCATAAGAAACCCCAGAACTTAAAATGGCTACAATTTCAGTATTGTTTGCCAACTTGGACGTGAAAAATATAACCGAGAGGAATAAAAAAATTGGGAATAATAGATTACCTATATAAATAGTAAAATTTACATAATACATTACAATTTCATTCAACGGTGCTTCATTATCGATCATTTTACCGATCTGCTCCGCTAAATTCACCATAATACCTATGGGAATAAATAACAAGAGCATTAACGAAAACGTCGCCAAATACCTTTTAAGAATGTATTTATCTATTATTGATAGCATTATAGCCTTTTATCCATTTGTTTAACCATAATATCTTTCCAAGCTCTAAAATCTCCCGCAATAATATGTTTACGTGCTTCACGCACTAACCACATATAAAAGCCTAAGTTATGAATTGTTGCTATTTGTTTACCTAAATATTCATTGGCTGCGAACAAATGTCTTAAATATGCTTTAGAGTACTCACGGTCTACAAACGTCGTTCCCATGTCATCTAAAGGGGAAAAATCATCTTCCCACTTCTTATTTTTAATATTTATGGTACCATGTGCCGTAAACAACATTCCGTTTCTAGCGTTTCTTGTAGGCATCACACAATCAAACATATCTATACCCAGCGCTATATTCTCTAAAATATTAATTGGGGTACCTACTCCCATAAGATACCTTGGTTTATCTTCTGGTAGAATTTCACAAACCACCTCGGTCATACCATACATTTCTTCTGCTGGTTCACCAACAGATAGTCCGCCAATTGCATTGCCTTCTGCACCCGCGTTTGCAATATATTCTGCAGATTGTCTTCTTAAGTCTTTATAGGTAGATCCCTGTACTATCGGAAAAAACGTTTGTTCATAATCATATTCAAAAGGTGTTTTTTCTAAATGATTAATACACCTGTCTAACCACCTATGTGTCATATGCATTGATCGTTTTGCATAATTATAATCGCAAGGGTAAGGTGTGCATTCATCAAAAGCCATAATAATATCAGCTCCAATGACACGTTGAATTTCCATTACATTTTCAGGTGTAAATAAATGCATAGACCCATCTATATGAGATTTAAACTTAACACCCTCCTCCTTTATCTTTCTATTTGCTGAAAGAGAATATACTTGATACCCGCCACTATCGGTAAGTATGTTTCTATCCCATCCCATAAATTTATGGAGTCCGCCAGCCTTTTTTAAAATTTCAGTTTTTGGACGCAGGAATAAATGATAGGTATTACCTAGGATAATATCAGGATTTACCTCTTCTCTTAATTCTTTTTGGTGTACCCCTTTTACAGAAGCAACCGTGCCAACGGGCATAAAAATTGGAGTTTCAATAGTACCATGGTCAGTTACCATAGTTCCTGCCCTAGCTTTTGATTGAGTATCGGTATTGTGTAGTGTAAATTTCAAAATTTCTAAATCTAGCTGCAAATATAATGAACTGAGTTTGGGAAAAACTTAATAAAAAGCAAAGATGTTTATGAAACAGTGAAAGCAACATGTTCAAAATTGTAACTTAATAAAATTGAGATTGACCCAAAAGCAATGATAAACAATAAAGATATTTTACCTCCGTTCTGATGGTATAACGAGAAATGGAACATTTGGTATCGTATTTGCTACTTGTTCCACCTAAACAACAATGAATATGAAAAAAACAATTTTAGTTGCCTTTATGGCACTCTCTGGGTTTTATGGGGTAGCACAGAGCGATTCGGGATTCGGAATTAAAGGAGGATTAAACTACAACGCAAACGGAGATTATTTTGAATCTGCCGGTGATGCCGCGAGAAACCCTGATAGAAATGTGGGATACCATGTTGGTGTATTTGGAAAATTTGGAGCTTCTAAAGTTTATGTAAGACCAGAATTGGTGTATACTAAAACAAAGTCTGATTATGACGGAGCCGATTTTGACATGAGTAAATTAGATGTTCCTGTCCTTTTAGGAATTAATTTAATTGGACCGCTACATGTATTTGCCGGACCTAGCTTTCAATATATTTTAGATACCGAGTTTGACGGTGTTACTATTGATGATGTAGAAAATAATTTTTCCGTTGGGATGAATATCGGTGCTGGTGTTAGTTTTGGTAAACTTGGATTAGATTTACGTTATGAAAGAGGATTTAGTAATAATGAAGCTTCCTTCATAAATACCAATATAACTAATATTGGTCCTAGTAGAATAGACACTAGACCCGATCAATTAATATTAAGTTTGTCTTTGGCACTATAAACACAAACTAACAAGAAATAAAAAACCTCTTAAGAATTCTTAAGAGGTTTTTTTATGTTTTAAAGTGATTTACTATAAGTCATTATCAAGATGATCAGGTGTACCATCACCATCTGTATCTAAGAACCCTACAAAATTACCATCTGCATCTAGTTCTATTTCATCAATGGTTAAAATTCCATCATTATCATCATCGTTATCATTAAAGTTAGCCAAATACACAGAAAAACCTTCAGATTCATCATCCGTATTATCGTCATTTAAATTTCCGTTACCATTTAAATCTTCTAAAATTGAAGGAATACCATCGCCATCAAAATCGGAGTCTGGCTCATAAGTCATGGCATCAACTTTGAAAATTAATGGAGAATATGAAGGTACATCAGAATTTGGTGATGAATCAAAATACGCTAATGCTGCAGGCATAAAAATAGCTCCAATACCATAATCCTCATAACTTACTGTTCCATCGCCATTTTCAAAAGGACCGGTTCCTGTTTGAAAATTTTTCATTCCATTACCAAAACCTCTTACTACAGAAGAAAGGTTAAAACGCACCGGTTGATTTGTAGAAGCGTCGAAAAGAGTACCATCTAACAACAGACCTTCATATCTAAGTATAGAGAAATCCCCTATTGTTGGTTTACCATCAACCGCACCTTGTCTCACAACTAAAGTATACAACGTTTGGTCAATTATCTCGTTATCATCTGCTCTTCCTAAATTCTCAGAATCAACAGAAATTGTTTGTGTAATTAAATTTGGGTGGTCAAAAATTGAACGTTTTGAACTGTTCTCACCTGAAATGGTATCAAACCTAATTTTAAAATCGAAACCCTCTGGTGGTGTTTCAAACTCTTCTTCGTTAAAAAAATGTGTTTTTAAAAATTCTATAATTTCGGCATCGTCCTCAACAGTAACTTCACTTAATAACCTTGGCGGTACAACTTCTCCAATAGAATCATCATCCTTCTTACATGAACTTATTATAAGTAAGCCAGCTATTAGCAAATAGACATTTTTCAATTTCATCAATAATATATTTTAAACGCGCAAGATACAATTTTCCCCTATTTTTGTTTGGAAGTTAACAAAGAAATACAACCTGTAATGCGCATAGATAAATTCTTGTGGAGCACACGATATTTTAAAACGCGAAACATAGCCACTACTGCCTGTAAAAAAGGGCATGTAAAAATTAATGGTCTTACCGCTAAACCTGGAAGGGAAGTATTCCCAATGGATCAAATTGTATTGCGCAAAAATCAAATAGATTATAAATTTACGGTTCTTGACATACCACCAAGTCGCGTTGGTGCTAAATTAGTTGACATCTATAGAAAGGATACGACACCAAAAGAAGCGTTTGAGCATAACGAGCTTTTACAGTATTCTAAAGATTACTATCGCAAAAAAGGAATTGGTAGACCCACCAAAAAAGACAGGAGAGATATTGACGATTATTTGGAGACACCTTCTAAAAATGATGAAATTAAAACTGTAGAACCCGATAATAATAGTAAAGAAGTTGAAGATTAGCCTAAACTTTTAAAAACATACTTATCTTTATTCTTTTAAGAACAATACATGGAACAAACCATACTTACACACCAACAGATTCAGCATAAAATTGAACGAATAGCTTATCAAATTTATGAAGCAAATGTTTCTGAACAGGAAATTATTATTGCTGGTATTGAGGGTGGTGGACTTCAGTTTGCAAAGAAGATTGTAGCTAAGCTTAAAAAAATTACTGAGGCTAAAATTGTTCTTTGTAAGCTAACGATGGACAAGAAAGATCCATTATCAAGTGGAGTTACCACATCAATACCAGATGAAGAGTTTACAAATAAATCTGTAGTTATAGTAGATGACGTGTTAAATTCTGGCACAACCCTAATTTATGGTGTACACCACTTTCTAAAAACTCCTTTAAAACAACTTAAAACTGCGGTATTAGTGAATAGAAATCATAAGAAATACCCAGTAAAAGCAGACTACAAGGGAATTTCATTATCTACCTCATTACAAGAGCATGTAAATGTTCATTTTGAATCCAAAAATGACAGAGTGTACTTAAGCTAGTTTGTTTACTATCATTTCTGCAATCTCTGTAGGTGTATTGTTATTACTTTTTATCTTTTGATGTGCTTGATTATAGAAGAAGCTTCTTTCAAATAAATGTTTACCTATAAACTCGGTCAGTTCTTCATCTTGTAGATGAGAAATCATAGGACGATGATTTTTTTCTTTTAACAAACGATTTGTAAGTTCGTCTATACCCACATTTAAGTAAAAGGAATTAGCAGTTTTATCATTTACCAACCTCATATTATCACCAAAACAAGGAGTACCACCACCAAGAGAGAGAACAAAACTGTCATCAGTTGAAAATATTTTATTTAAATATTCAATTTCTTTTTTTCTAAAATATATCTCCCCTTTTGTATCAAAAATAGAAGCTATAGACATATTCTCATTTTCCTCGATATAATCATCTAAATCTAAAAAATTAATATTCAAATGATTAGCAACTATTCTTCCTACAGTTGACTTTCCACTCCCCATATACCCTACCAATACTATTTTCACATTATTCATTTGTACAAAATTGGACTAATTAATACGTTTTTCAAAAAAAAATAAATTTATCTTGAAAAGGGTTTGTTAAATAAAGTAATCGACTTATATTTGCACCCGCATTGAGGGAATTGTTTTCCGAATTTGCTTTTGACCTGGTAGCTCAGTTGGTAGAGCATCTCCCTTTTAAGGAGAGGGTCCTGGGTTCGAGCCCCAGCCCGGTCACCAATAAATAGTAGCCTCTTCACCAAAAAGAGGCTTTTTTATTTAAGCGTTCAAACTTATTTTATAAGTAATTAACGCTAACGTTCTTAAGATTTTTTGACCTGGTAGCTCAGTTGGTAGAGCATCTCCCTTTTAAGGAGAGGGTCCTGGGTTCGAGCCCCAGCCCGGTCACTTTTTTAACCTTCAAATATTAATTATTTGGAGGTTTTTTTGTTTTAGCCTGTTTGCTGAATGTAACATTGAAATAAATTAAGGTATAATCTTCTGCATCATTTATTAAAACAAAAAAACTCAACTATTTTTTGATTATAGCCTCTAACCTGACTAACCGTTCTTCTAATTTTAGTATTCTTTTTTCTTGCTTATCAATTATTGCTTGTTGTTCTTGAATGGCTTTTGTAAGTACAGGTATAAAATCATTGTATCTTAAGCTCATAAATCCTTGATCATCTTTACTCAAGATACCTTGTTCAGAATAGCCTAGGTTATTTAATAATACTTCAACTTCTTGAGCAATGAATCCAATTTCTCGAATCTTGCTATCATTATTTTTTCGAATATAATCAACAGGTCTTAATTTATTAATTATGTTTAGTCCATAAGGTAAATTCTGTACATCATTTTTCCAACGCATATCAGAAGTGATGTTCCAAGCTACTTGAACACCTGCGTAAGTAATTTGGGTATTACCGATGCGAACTTGATGAGAACCATTACTATTAGGAACTTGAGAATCTGCCCCTATACCTATATTATTAACTCCAGTTAACAAATCACCTAATGCATCATTACCAACAGCGGTATTCCAACTGCCAATTACCTGATATAAAGAACGACGACCTATAGCCGTATTATAGTCTCCAGTAGTATTATTTTGAAGTGCTTGATATCCATTTGCTGTATTATAATCACCACTTACATTTTCATCAAGAGCTCTACTCCCAATTGCTATATTATAATTTCCTATTGTATTTTGAGAAAGTACACTAGCTCCAATAGCAGTATTATAGATTCCATTTAAATTATTAAAAAGGCTAAAACTACCCATAGCTGTATTTCGATCTCCATTTTCATTCTTCGATAAAGAATTAAGACCAGTTGCTGTATTATATTGACCAGTAGTATTTGCCTGTAGAGCAATATAACCTATACCTGTATTACCCTCACCATTTATATTTGCGTAAAGTGCAGCTCTTCCTAAAGCGACGTTAAAATTACCATCTGTATTATTGTACAATGCCGCACTCCCAATGGCAGTGTTCTGCTCACCACTTTCGTTCAGATAAAGTGCTATAGGACCTATTCCTACATTTAATCCTGTTATATCAGAATCTCTATTTCCAGCACCGTTTCCTACATACAATGACGACCCTTCTTCATTAGACTTTCCGTCAGCTAAATCATTTATATTAACTATCGCTCCAATATCACCGCCAATCATAAGATTACCATCGCCATCTGCTACTACATTTCTTGCTCCCAAGCCTGATAAATCAGATGATTTTATAGTGCCTTCAACATCTAACTTACTTGTCGGGTTTGTAGTACCAATACCAACATTACCAGTTCTTTTTATAGTCATTCGTTCTT
>TARA_R110002033_G_scaffold169027_1_pt1 | contig 21776 bp, 31 predicted proteins | sample TARA_R110002033 | Tara Oceans TARA_R110002033 (sample SAMEA4397051) | marine metagenome | biome: Polar Biome; feature: [SRF] surface water layer (ENVO:00010504); material: water (ENVO:00002006), including particulate matter (ENVO:01000060) such as... | depth 5 m
CAAGCAATGGATCGTCAGTGGTGACTGGTGTGCAAAAGGTAATATTGAGAGCTGCTATCGAATAGCGCAGCAAACTGTTAAGGCCATCGTGCAAACACAGTAAGGGTAATATCCATGCTCATTATTTTGCATCGTTTAACGATATTTGGACAGTCGAAAACTCAACATTTAGCAAAATGTAAGCAAAAAAAGGCCCACAGAGGGGGTCCTTATCGTGTTATCTCATGTTAACCTTTGTTAGCTCAAACCCTTTATTTATATGATTCCTATGCTAACGTGTGTTATCCTTGATTATCATTAATGACCACCAATTAGTTACATAAATGGTGGTCAGATTGGTGGTCAGTTTCTTAACGTCATAAGTAAGTGATAGGAGTGCTCGGTCATGGCAGCATTAACAACTGATACTCAAATTAAAAGAGCCATAAAAGAGGCACAAGGTCAAAAGCGTGTCTATCACACCATTGGTGGGTATCAGGGTTTAAGGTTGCGCATGAGGGGTGGTTGTATTGAGTTCCAACATCGTTACACACATCCCATGACAGGGAAGCGCAAGGAGATGACGCTAGGGCAATACCCAGCACTGACACTTGAGCAGGCAAGACGAGTGCACAACGATAATATGAGCATGCTTGCCAATATGCTGGACCCAATCACGCAGCGCGATAACGAACGAACCAAACAAGCCTCTGCTATCAACAACACATTCCAAGCGGTTGCTGATGACTGGTTAAGCGAATTGACCAATAACCCCGATCACCAGCCAGCAACTAGCACCTTAAGAAACGTCAATAACTATCTTAGACCGCTAACATCCGCTTTTGGAAAACTGCCCGTTAGTGAAATAACTACTCAGCAAGTCCTTGCTCTATGCCGTGACATACAACGAGTCTATGTTCATAAAGGTAATCGTGTTAAGCACATGGCGCAGCGAATATTTGCGCATGCTGTTTTGAAGGGGCTCATTGAATATAACCCGGTAACACAGCTATCAGGTGCCAAAGCATTGAAGCCTACTAGAACCAAACACCATGCCTCTCTAACAGATCCTAAAGACTTTGCCGTCCTACTAAGAGATATTGACGGGTTGAGTGATAAGCAGGTGTATAACAAACCGATATTAAAGTTATTAGCACTAACGTTTGCGCGTGTTGGTGACATATGTGCGATGAGGTGGGCAGACATTGACCTAAATACTCAGCAGTGGGCATTTAAGCCGCAGAAGGGACAGCGCCGCGAGGACATGGTGGAAAGCTTGGTTGTACCACTGGCACCGCAAGCAATAGCAATCATAGAGCAGATGCAAACATTAACGGGTGGCCATGATTATGTATTCCACAATCCCAAACGTAAGAAAGGCCCTTACCAAGACCCACAGTTAGTAAATAAGATATTGAACGACCCATCTATGAACAGTGGTGGTATTGGGGCCAACTACGAGAGTAGAGGGTATAAAGAAGTACATACGCCCCACGGCTTTCGTGCCAGCGCAAAAACTATGCTGATGGAACGACTAGGCTATGACGAGCTACTGACAGAGATACAGTTAGGTCACCAAATGCTTAACAAGTACGGCAAGGCATACAACCGTATGCAAGCGGTACCTGAACGAACACGCATGATGACAGACTGGGCAAATTATTTAGATGATATTAAGGCTGGCAAGATTGATAACGTCATTCACACTAGCTTTAAACAACAAGTACAAAAGCATGGCTAATATTGTGCTTTAAACACTTTGCAAGGCTAGGGGTTGCTCCCGAACGACAGATATTTACACCCTTAAACTGTCACTGCCTTGCTCCTATTTTTACTTAAGGGTGTAGGGGTGTGAATTATGGACTATCTATCTTTATCTCAAGCTTTGGAAAAGCTAAAAATCATACCTGAACAGTATCAACCACAGAGCATAGTGCAGCTTGCACATGCGTGTATGGAAGACAAGATTACACCTGTCTTCCGCTATAGTGCTTATGCTTTAGAGTATGCAAGCGGTACTGGAGAAAATACCGAATATATTATTATTCCGGTAAAAGGGTACTTGACCAATAGAAATATAACCAATGTTTTTAATTGGACAAGCCAAAGAGAGAAAAAGACTGAGCTTACAGAAGCTGAGATTTATGAATTAACTCAACAAGAGGAGTTTCTGTATAAAGGAAAACCCATCGAACTTGCTAAAACAACATTTAATCATTTGCGTCCTTTTGGTAATGCTAAGAGCATAACATTTGATGCAAATCTTACAGGTCAAGCTAAGCTTTATAGCTCATCTAATGAAAAAAATGCAGAAAGGATAAGAGATCTTGGCGGTATAGAGATAAGTCAAGATGATTTGTTATTCCCCAAAACTCAAATAGAAGATTATATCGACTCATTTATTTGTGAAAATGAGGAAAGTTATATTAATCCGCTAATTTTTAATAGTTTAGATGCCAACGCTAAAATTGAATCGCAAAAGCAAGAAATAGATTTATTAAAAGCGGATGTTATTCAATTGAAAGCTGATAATGACGACCTAAAAAAGCAGTCAGAACAACAGATAGACACGCTAGCCGATGACAGCATACTACAATCTATTTTAGATAACAGTCATGAACACCATGCGCCTGACTTGAAACATGCTATCCAGTTATGGATTGATTTATATATCAAAAAAGGTGTTGGAGGCGGCTCGCATTCTGCTATGGCAAATAACTGGATATATAGTAATACAGGGTATAATAGCAGTGAGAATAGCAGCCCAATTAAAAGATTAAGAGAAATCACAACACCCTTTAAGGATTTTGGAGGACAAAGACCTAAAGAGATTAAAAAATAATCTTTAGTCAAGTTGTTGATTTATATATACCTTAGGTAGCTTACCTAGGGTATTTTTTTGCTTACCTCACTTACCTGACCTTATAGGTAAAAAGCTAAAGTGCTAACTCAAGTAAACGCCAATTAACGGTATTACATAGGAGTCAGTAATCATGCTACATGTATCAGATAATCCCTCAACCACTGCAGAATTACATCCAAACGGACAAACACGTATCAAGGCAGCCGCCACCCTCATAGGCGTTCACCATCAAACGCTACGCAGATGGTGGAAAGCTGACAAGTTCCCTAAACCTACCGACATCAACGGCATTCTACTATTTAGAAATGCCGACCTATTGTCATGGCTAGAGCGCCAACATTCAACTAGTGAGGTGTAGATCATGACTACCTCACCGCAAACACCTATCAAGTCTCAGAATGACATCATAAAAGCACACTTGCTATCAGGACGGCCAATTACATCATGGCAGGCTATCACTGATTACCGCATAACATGTCTCGCACAGCGCATTCATGATCTAAAAAATGCAGGAGTAGGTATTAATAGTGAACTGGTTAAAGAAAACGGCAAACAGTTTAGTCGTTACTCTATAGCTCCGCATATTAATAATATAGATACGGACGGCACGCTATGAGAGATTTTCCAGCAGACAACAAGCCTAAATCTACCAATGGCAATACCATTGGTAGCACTTGGGGCGAGAAGGGGTTAAATAAAAACCTTCTTGTCAAAATACGGCCAGTAACCGAGGGCAATATTGAAGGCGGTCAAGGGGCGCAGACTTATGATGTTGATGCTAGCCAGCCAACCGTTGAATCTATCTTTGAAGATGCTGAATTTACCATTGAGTCGCAGTACAGCACGCCTTTTGAGTCATCGAACCCTGAAGGTCGTCTTCCTAACTTGATGGGTATGATTCAGTCAGGGCAAGCCGCTGCTGCTGGTTACAGTATATTTGCTGCTGCTGGCGGCGGCATAGTCGCTGATGTGGCTGATGCGACTGCTAGCTTCATCGGCGCTAAAGGCATTGTTGAAAAAGCCCAAGCTGAACTACAAGGCTTAATGGGTAAATCCAACTTTACCAAGCTCAATAGCCGCCAAATTTTCACCTCATCAAACTCAGTACGTATCACCGGAAGCCTTGTCTTTCAAGCGTGGAGCGACGCGGCAACCGAAGTAGAGGCCGCCGTAAGTCAGTTACAGCGCTGGGCATCTGCTAAAAGTCTATCAAACACATCATTGATTGTCGGTGCGCTTGATGAAGGATTGTCAGCCATGTTCCCGTCAGAGATACCGCCAATGGTGCAACTACAATACGGCGGTAAAACCTACAAGCCGCTGGTGATTGAGAGCGTGTCAGCACCGATTACCGCGCCAATGACCAAAGACGGCAATCGTATTGCTGTCAAAGTGCAAGTCACCTTCTTATCCCTCACCGCATGGGACCAACAAAACATCATAGATATGGGTCGCTAATTATGGAAAATGTATTGAAAGTACAGATTAACGACAGGTTATTACCTATTGTTAATACGCTAGAGGATATCAACGAACATCTAGTCTTATTAGCGATTGATACCGAACACTACGCAATGGCATTGCAAGCTGTCCAGACAGATGATCCAGTATCTAAAGGCGTTATTCAAGCTGTTATATCAGCACTATTCAGAGACTCAGTATTTGCAACTGAGGCCAGTGAGCAGATGGACAGTGTACTGTCATTGCCTGAAATGGAGGTAACGCGCTATGAGTGATAACGACTTCATAAATCAAGTAATGGATGGGCTAAAAGAACAGGAAATGCTGATGATACCTGATGACTTTATAGATCAGCTAATCATTACTTTACACGCCAATGTGACTGCCATTAACAGCTTGACCGAAATAGTAGAAACAGAAAATAAGCTATTAAGGTTAGCTGGCTTGCTACCTACAGGCAATAGACAAGTGGAGTCACTAAAAGGGCTGTCCACACGCATAGCAGAAATAGCTTTTAACGTGGAGGACATAAGAAATGAGCAACGATAACAGAACCATTTCAAAAGCCGACCACGGGGCACACAATCACGCACAGGCTGGCAAGCGTAGCTTATTACCAAGCTTTATAGAAGCTATATTATGCATAGGTATTATTGACTTTTTGCTATCGTTGATAACGAATCAGCCAGCAGATGTTAAATCTATTGCAACTGATGCTCGCAGCAGTTATTATTGTCATACAACAAAACATTCAGCGGCAAAGCCAAGTCGTCAACCTTTGGCTATTTTTGTGTCTAAAACTGACCTGATTAACACCCAGAAAGTTACCACGGACATGAATAACAGTGTGACAAGTAGTAATCGTTATACCTATGGCACTGGACACAGTGACGTAAGTTATGACGGGATGAGTGAACCTAATAAAATACCCCTTTGGGGAAATAAGTTCCGCGGCCTGAATGCCGTTGTTGTAATCCCGTTTATACCCTTTTTTTTTAAGAACTACCCCACACATACTAAACATTCAGGAGCTATCCATCATGGGTAATTCAATTCGCACGACCTCAAATACTCAAAACATTCCTACACTAGCTACATTCAAAGCTGGTGACAGTGTTCTATGCCCATCATTAAACTTTACCTCGTTTGTGCTGACAGCCGACCCATACGGACAGCGTGACCTATTGGCACTCAATCACGATGGCAGTTACTTCTACTATGATGAGAAAGGTTATTTTGTCCCATCATGCGACAAAGAAACAGGTGATTATCAGCCGTCGCTATTTAAAGATACCTCGGCCAACTGCCAAGCGATAGCAACGCTATATAACGGCAGGTTCACCACCCAAGCCAATCAGCGCGCAGTCATAGATACCAACGAAGCAGACGATGACGAAGTGATTTTAATATCTGCTTTTGATTTATCAGATATTGCTTGCGATATTGGCGGAGCTATTGCTGTATTGGATGATATCGGATCACTGTTATGGATGATATATCAGGAGAAGGTAACTCCTAAACAAGCAGTATCAATGGCGCGACTATCACATGATGCTACGGAAAGGTGGGCAGAACTACTTGGCAGTAGATTAGATACTATCAATAAGCCATTAGCCCAAAGCACGTTTGGTAGTGAGGTGGCATCATGAGTATCAATAAACTAGCTAACGACTTGATAAACGTCAAAGAAGCTGAAATACAACGCCTTTCATGGTTTGACGCATTATTCACTACTATCAAGAATGACCTTAAAATTGGTGATACGTACAAAGCTGAAAAGCTTGCCGACCTTGGGCAGTATCTAGCTCAAGACTTCCATCATTATTCAGAAGATGATTTGGCTGGCCTGAAGAAAGAGTCGGAGGTGGAATTGTGAAAAATAGCTACCCATCGAAACAATACCGCCGTCATGCAAAGCGTAAAAGTTACTTCAAAAAGTACCGCTCTACTCGCCAGCCTTATAAACAAAACCTTAAACAAATAAACCAGCAGGGAGGGAGCAGTGACTACCCTACTGCATAAAACGAACAGTCGCAAAAAAGCCCGGGCAATTAGCTCAGGCTCTTTAGAAATCATAAGTAGTTTTGTACTAAGCACGCGGCAAGTGCTGGCAGGTAACTCTCTACGGCTAATACTAATACTAATACTAATACACCGTAAGTGTAATATTAACACAACCACTAGTCGCAAGTCGGTCAAACGAGCGCTTAGAACTATCGATATAGGAGGTGCGCAATGCATTATTACCAGCACCACGTAAGCGATTTCAATAATGCCACACGCTACCTATCTCGTCTTGAGCGTTCTATTTATCGTGACTTACTTGATATGTATTACGAGCAGGAAAGTGCCATTGACGGTACTGATATGCAGAGCCTTGAACGTCGGTTGCTTGCGCGCTCAACGGATGAGCAACAGGCGTTAGTTTTCGTTCTAACGGAATTCTTCGAGAATCAAAATGGATTTTATTTTAATAACCGATGCGAGTCTGAAATCAAAAAATATCAAGACAAATTGGAAACAGCAATTAAAGCAGGCAAAGCAAGTGCTGAAGCTAGACGTAAAAAAGCAAGGAAGAAACAACGTGTAGAGCCTGATAGCGCAAGCGATATAGCAGAATTTAACGGGCGTTCAACGGACGTTAAGCAAGCGTTGAACGATGGTACAACCAACCAAGAACCATTAACCAATAACCAAGAACCATTAACCAATACTAATGATGATGGTGAAAAAGCCCTGAACATTCCTTTTGATGTCTTCTGGAAGACCTATGCCAAGTCGGTAGCTAAGGATAAATGCGAAGTTAAGTGGGAATTTCTTAGTGACAAGGTACGTGAGCAGGTTATGCAGCACTTGCCAGCATACGTTGCTTCAACACCAATTAAGAAGTTTCGCAAAGACCCGATGACTTATCTGAACAAAAAAGGCTGGCTAGACGACATTATTGTTGACGAATCAAGCAGCAATCAGCAGCCGATGCCGTCCTACAGCAATATGAATGTAAATGCCAAGTATGAAGATCCAGATTACGACCCTTTGGATGGACTATCTTGCAGAACAGGAATGCCTAATGAAAGTTATTAAAGAATTATCACGGATTGATTTAGGAACGACGGTTATGCGTGAGGTATTGACTGACTGTGATGTTCACGGTCAAGCGGCTCATAGGGATATAGCGGGCAAGATTAACTGCTGCCAGTGTAACGAAGAAAAGCGCGTACGTGACAACGAAGAGCGCCTTAAAACAGATCGCGGCATCATGAGAGCACTAATGCTAGCTAAAATGAAAGCCAAGGGCGTGAGCGCGAATATGGGGCGATTCAGCGAATGGCGGTATGACTCGGTAAAGGGTGATGATCAACACGCCAAGATTGCCCAGCTGCAGCAGTACAGTAAAACCATCGACAGCAATGCACGCAACATTGTTATCTTAGGCCCCACAGGTACAGGAAAAACAATGTTGGCCAATGCTATAGCGGTCAATCACTACTTGGTCAAAGAGCAGACGCTGCCAAGCGAGTTTAAGAGCTATAACCAACAAGATTTTTATGACCACACTTGCGAATTAATAACGTCTTTTGATATTGGCGCACAGGCAAGAGGCCACTGGGGTAATTACCAGGTAAGTGAATATGATTACCTTCAGGAGCTTGCTGCAAATGAGTTATTGATTATTGACGACTTGGGAGCGGGCGATGGCCACGAAAAAGACCGCGCGCGTATTGCTCAGATAATCGCCTTACGTTACAACCGAGCACCAACCGTCATAACGACCAATATGGACATCAAGAGCTTGCGTGAATATTTAGGCGATAGAGCATGGGATAGGTTGCAGCAAAATCTATTGGTGACGCATTGCGATTGGGGTAGCTACAGAACCAAAACGTCAGATATTCAGATTGCAGGAGTTGCCCGATGATTGATGATCAAAAGAGATTTATTCAGGTTGAGCAATGCGTACTTAATCAATTGCTTGGTAGAGATGGCGCGTTTGATATGGTCAGCGACGTTATTATTGCTCAGGACTTTGATGCAATAAGGCATCAAATTATTTATCAAGCGATCAGTGATCTAGCGATGAATGGTAAGCCTTACGACCAAGTTATGGTGGTTGACCTACTTGAAGAGCGCAAGCAGCTTAATGAGGAAGGTTGCCCGGCTGATTACTTTGCTAAAATGGGTATGGTGCCGAATATTACGTTTAGTGGTTTGCGTCACCATGCCCAGTTGGTCAAAAGCCGTTCAATTCGTAGGCAGTCCATTGCCCAGTTGATGTACGGCATACAAAAGCTTGAAGAGGGCGACAACCAGACCATCGAAGTGAATAACGAGGTTATGAGCGCCATTGCTAACCTTGAAGTGGGTGATACTGACGATAGCTGCGCTCGAGTAGGTGACTTGATGGGTGGAATGATTGAGCGTATTGCGGCCGCTAGGGATGGCGTCAGTAACTTTATCGCCACTGGATTCCCTGAACTTGATAACTTGATGATGATTGATGCTGGCAATTTGGTTGTGGTCGCCGCTCGCCCTTCAATGGGTAAGACCGCCTTGGTCATGAACTGGCTTTCACATATTGCCAAGTACCGAGAAGGTGAAGCCGTATTCTTTAGCGTAGAGATGCCGCAAGAGCAGGTCATGGACAGGCTGGCAAGCGCCGAGGCTAAGGTTGAGCTTACCTCTATCAGAAAAGGTCAGTTGAGTGTGGATGAATGGGCGCGAATGCAGCGTTTTATCTCAGGCCAAGAGAGCATGCCTCTAACTATCGTAGATGAAAAGGATGTCACCATTGCGAAGATCCGCACTCACTTGAACCGTATCAAGCGTGAGGCTGGTGGCAAGCTATCAGCCATCGGTGTTGATTATCTGCAAATAATGGGCGGGCTTGATGGACAGTATAAGATTGACAATATCGGCAAGGTCACTCGCACGCTAAAAGCATTGGGTCATGAATTTGGCTGCCCTGTGTTTCTACTATCGCAGTTAAGCCGTGACGTTGAAAAGCGCCCAAATAAGCGCCCCATCATGTCTGATTTGCGTGATTCAGGAACGATTGAGCAAGACGCTGACATTATCACTTTTGTTTACCGCAATGATTACTACGAGCAAAAAGAGAAAGGTGGCAGTGCCAAGCTTGATGGCTCAGCAGAGATTATTATTGCCAAGAGCAGAAACGGACCGACCGGAACCGTAAGGCTAGGCTTTGAAGGTCAGTATGTGCGCTTTGCTAATTACATACCGATGATAAATGATTTGGATGAAATTCCGGACTATGGTGATTAGTCAGCATGATTGCCCAAGCATTAATTTCGTCCAATAGGTGGACCCGTGATTATGATTTTAGAAGTGATTACAAGTAGTTTAGCGTTAACCTGGAAATTAGTAATTAACTTAACAATTAGTTATAAAAATAGTGTTCGCATAGGATGTATAAGCACTTTTAGCCATAGTAAGATTTGAATTAACCAGATTGTAAATAAATTAAATCAATATACGCAACAATACCAAAGTTCATACTTAGGAGAGATATGTGGCAAAACGACTAGGATTTACCAAGCGTGACTTAAAAAGTATCAATGTAACTATCGGTCTAAACTTGGCAGCGGCAAGGCGTAACGCTGGCATGAGTCAAACAGAGGTCATGCAAGCGGTATGGGGTGTGTCAAACAATCGAAATCGCATCAGCGAGATTGAAAACGGCAAGCACAATCTATCGTTGGCAGACCTTCTTATCTTTCAAGATTTATACGGGCAATCAATGGATTATATCCTTGGCTTATCATGTGAGCCTGAGCTAGACATGCTGGCAGGTACGGTCAATCATGTGGTTAATCAATCGCAAGCACTTATTCAGATGTTAACAACTGAGCTTGCCAGCGTCATGGTGACTCATGTTAAATCTATTTGTAAAAACGATCATGAAGCATTACTTGCCAGCGCAAAACAGCTCTGTGAGATCATTAAATCGGATAGTAAAGCTCTGAATGCAGGCGTGGCGTTTAACAATCCTGTATCAAAAGCGGTTATCGATGTTATGGAAGTGGTGCGAGCTATTGAGGTTAAGCAGGCAAGGCAGGTACAGGCGGTTGATATGCAGATGGCACAAATAGCAGATCGTGTTGATAAAGAGGATAGGCATAGACTGCTCAAGGACCGTGACCAGCATTACCAATACAGTGTTCGACTGCTCAAGCCTAAAGTCATGGATGACGAAAGTTTTATTTCTGATAAGGACGATGCTTTCGTTGGAGTAAATTATGGCGGGTAAAAGCTCAGCACCTCGTGAGATGTGGGAAGTTGCTAGGCTGCTATGGGAGAATGCTGAGAAGATAACAGACGCTCAGATTGTCGAACAATTAAGCGCTGAGTTTGGCGATGATGCCCCTAAGTCATCTGGCACCATTAGTAAACGCAGAAAAAAGGAAGAATGGAGTAAAAACGACTTGCCGGCGGCATCAAAACGGAAGAAAAAACAGGAAGAAAGCGCAAAAAACAGGAAGAATTTCAAGCAAAAAACTTCCAGTAATCTTCCAAAAACCAATAAGGCACAAACACTGGAAGAATCGCCCCATTTGGAAGAAAAAAAAGCGTTTGTTGATGGAATAATGGACAATGTTGTCATGAGTGCAAAAAAACGCGCTGCTATCATCGTTAAACACCGTAAAAGATGGCAAAAACAAGGTGACATTCAAGACAGTGTGGTCTCGCTTTCGCTCAGCTTGCTTGATGACTTGGAAGATGTGGATGCTGATCCTGAGACCATACAGAAAAAGATAGCCGTGATAAATATTTTAGCCAACGCGCTTGATGTTACTACTCGCGCTGGCAAGACGATAAGCGAAGTTGAATTACCCCTATGCGGAATCACCCCAGAGGACTTTAGCCAGTCCGATCAAGAACGTCGCTTAGGTGCGCTTGAGGCATTGGGCGATATTAACGCGGAAGAGGAAGAGGCGCGGGTAAGATTGAAAGCTGAGCTTGATGATAGGCTTGAATGGATTAAGGAGACAGCCAGTAGCGGCGACTTTGGGCGAACGAAGCCGGACGATATCCGAGAGATAGATTACACTCAAGTGGATGACGACTAAGGAACGCCAAAGCGCACGAACGCTGGCAAGTGCCATAATTGAGTGACTGAACATACATACAAGGCACTTAGTTATGAGCACTTTAAACTATGACGCCAACGGCTTTATCGGTAGCAATAAACCTATCATGCTGCAATCAAGCAATGATACAATTAATCAAAATTTGTCGGATAGGGGGTTAGCGCATGCGGTTACGGGCGGCTTTGGCCAAGATAGGATGTGGGGTTAGCGTTTTTATAACATCGGCAGTTTTTGCTATGCCTAGCACTGACTCTATGACTATTTGTTATGGAGTTGGCGCAAATGATAAGCAGTCTTTCAAGACACCTTGTATAGTCACTAATACTGGCGGTGGCGGTTCTTTGGTGACTATCTACCAAATTAAAGGTAAAGATTATACGGTTGTTAGTGAGGATGGCGGTGAATGGCTAAATGACAAGCCGTTTCAGGCTTACACTAGAGGCGCTTTCTTTGAGAGATTGCCTAGTGATAATAATGACTTTAAATATTTTTGCTACCAGTCAAAAGCCGCTCATTTTTGTGTCAAACAATAAAGGCTAACCCAATATATTTAATAAAAGGAACTTTTCTATGCGATTGCAAGATACGCTGTTTAAGATATGTATTGGGGTTAGTTTGTCATTAGGTTTATTCACGCCAGCGCTGGCAAGTGATGATTATAATTGTACGCAGTTAATGTATGAGCATGGATTGGCTACGTCAGCTCAGATGAATTGCGGCTATGATACTTATAGCAAGGCTATCATTGAAGATGCAGGTAAATGCATGGCGCTAGCTAATAAGTTTAGCAAAGAAACCCAGTTAGAAAACGCACTAAAAGAAGGTATGTCCGACTTTCAGACTCAATACAATGAGGCAGATGATAAGAAGCGTATTTGTGCCGATTTTGCGGACGAGTTTTCTTTCATAGTAAGACCTTAATAAAAATTAGTTGAATGGCGTTGAGATTGTATTTATCAAAGGTATTTATGATGGCAAAAAACTCTAGAAGATCGCAAGGGCGACATTTACTAAGCACGTCAAGCCAAAGAAAAACTTATTTCTATGTGCGTAATGGTATTTCTTTTATGGCTGGTGTTGGTTTTTATCATTGGTCAAAGGATATACTAGGCGGTGCTTTTGCAATGATATTAGGGATTGTTGCTGCGTTCATTTTCTATAAGTTCATCGCTCATTACATTGCTATTGTTATAGTGGGTATTGAGGAATTTCTAGGTGGATAGCTTCATTGGTTCTCTTGTCGAAACACACCAATTAATTATTGGATTTTTTATCAATTAATTTTTATTAAACTGTCTATATTGAGCATAGCTCATACAGGCACTAGTGAAATCTTACTTACTAGGCATGGTTTAAATAATCAAAAAATGAATCAGAGTGAAACTACAGGCGTTTTAGTCCTATATTCTCACGCAAAAATTATACCTGTAGTAGAAAATACTTCAATCTTACCAAGCCTATAGATACTTTTTATACGATCAACTGTCATTTGTTTCCCCTATTTTAGTTGCTTGTTCGTTTTGTCTGGTGGGTACTGATCCATATAGTTATCGCGGAATGTACGAGGGTCCTTAAACCTGAGCTCGTTTGCTACCGCTAAATTCGTAGTCAGAATAAAGCTTTCCGATAGCCTCATAATCACGATTTAGGGTGTAAAGAAGTTAATATCCTATCATCTAAATACTTGATACTACTGATAATTCAAAAGTGATTTATCTAATATTATTATAAATAGCACTTGGGCGTACTGTTTGGTACACCCTCTTAGTAGGGCGTAAAGAAGTTAACGCCCTATCATATTGCTAATATCTTTAAAATCAGTATCATCCATATTTGGATCATCTATTTGCTAGGCTAACCTGCCTCACTGAAATCGTGATACAGGTTAGCTTTGGTAGGGTGTCCTAGACTTTAGGAGACCCATATATGTGCTCAGCACATCCGCCATTGGCGGTTATGCCCTAAATAAAGCTGGCAAGATACGCTCAAGCTTTGGCACATAGATAATGATTAAAGTCATAGAGGTGTCGTAGATATTACGATACCTACCTATAAGCAAACGTCTGCCCCATTGGAGTAAGCGTATTTAGTACCTTTATTGATTGACTGTCATATAGCCGACACCCTAAATTATCTAATAAGCATTGAGTATCTAGAATTTTGAATGAACCGTTATAACTGTCACTGGCGGATATAACCCAACTTCCATCAATGACGGAAGTTAAACAAAATCAATTGTTTAGAGTAATTATGATTAAGAAGACGTTTCCCCAATGGGGGTAGTGTGATGCATAGGTAAATAGATAGGTCCAGTTTTGGACGCATCTTAATTAAGTCTATTCCCCACTGAGGGTTGGATGATTAAGATGGGTTACTACCATTGCCCAAAGTTGGGCCGTCAATCTTGCTTAAATTTAAAATCCTGAAGATGTATCGCCATTAAGTTAGAAGGCACGTCTTATGGAGTTTACAACCCAACAGTGAATACCTAAATCGGCAGCCAAACACTCATTATCTATACTTGTCAGCACAATAACGACCGCTGTTATTTGTGAGTATCTATTTTATAACGTTCACCATCATGGTGAACGGTCAACATTGCATTATCGATTGGCCATAAAAAAAGGTCTCCTAAAATTAAGGACACCCCTGCCCAAAGTTGAGCAAGGGTAAGAACGCCTAAGCTATCATCAGCAAAATACCTGGGCACACTTGTTATGGCTGCAACTGCTTTTGATGAATAAGTAAGTTATAAGGATCACATTTCAAATGCGACCCTTCCCGAAAGATGGAGAGGGATTGTTAATCGATAGCATTCACCATAAGTGTGAATGCTTTTGCACTTCCTTAAATTAAGGATATTAAAAACTACAAAGACATGCTCAAAGTTGAGCAAGGCTGGCGAGTTGGTATCACTATCCAGTTTTGGATAGTGGGTAGCGTTCATCATCATGATGAGCCCTGTTTATGATCAGAGATATTAATAAGGAATAGATTTCTAACAACCTGCGTATGTCACACATTCGCCAATAAGGTCTGCCGTTAATTCGCTTAGGTTGTATCGGTCCGTTGCTCTGACTGGACCAATTGCGGAGCGTGGCAGCACTATAACCAAGCATACTGGCAGCATAGATATGATTGACGTGTGGCGTGCCAGCGTAGATAGCCGTGTGTACCAATTTTTCACCATCGTAGCGCAATGCCTCATAAGCCCATTTAACAAGTTCATGCCCGCGCTTGCCGCTGGCTGTTAGTGCCGTCACATCAATACCAGTTTCAATCGTTGCCATAATTTATCACTTTTCGAGCCAGCCTTAATCGTATTAGTTGATACTGAGATAATCAATATAATGCCGATACTGCGCATGATTATAAATATTAATTGGCTAATGAAAAGCCCGCTCAAGGCGGGGTGGTGCAAATTTTATTAGCGTAATAACTACAAAGTAAGCAGGTATCAAGTGCATAAATAAAACGAAGGACTACTGAAGGACTACTAAAGCTTTACGGCTCCCATACTTGCGTGAAGAATAATTGTAGAGCCGAGTATGAGATCAAGGACCCTAAGTTGGATCATTTGGTACAACAGATATTCAATCTTACTGAGACTTATTATGACGATAAAATATCATTTTCAGTCGCAGACTTAATTAAGGATTTTTCTGAAAGCTTTTGTTGAAGGTGCGACATCTAACGCTAAAATTATAATCATCAGGCAATCTCTCTGCAAAATAATCTCTAGTCAAATTAAAAGTAGCTATCAATTCTTTTTTGATCCATAAGCCTTCATCGCCTATGAACAGGCGTATATCATCAGCCTCTAAATATAACTGTTTATCAATATCAGGCTTGCCTTCTTTTACACTAAACCAAGGAAAGGAACCGTCATAATTCACTCTCATGTACGTAATACGATATTTGACTTTTTCGCCCTTACTTCGCCATGACTCCGTATGACACAATCCATCTCTAAAATATTTAATGAGTTTTAATTTTTCCATATGGTCGTCTGGAAAGTCTTTAACCTTAACTCGCTTTTCTAGTAGGCTTCTAGTTAGGATTAGCATATCTATAACAGCAGACATGAATAAAGTGTTAGATTCATCGTTAAAGATACCACACTCAACCAATTCTTCACCTCTTGAAACTAGGGTGATAGTATCAAACAAGAAAGAATGCTCTACATTCGTTAAATCACCACTGCCTACCCACTTTTCACTTCTATACGGTAGCTTGTTGTCGTCATTAGACATATTTTTTCACCGTGTGATAAGTCAGTCTGAAGCGTGCTGGCTACTGAGTAAGTAATTTAATGAAGTTCGCTATCATGACAAACTTCCTATTCATAATTATAAATATTAGTTATCCATAAAATAAGCGCTCAATGGCGGGTTGGTAGAGGAGAAAGCATTCTATACTTGCTATTGATCATCTTGTGGATTATGAGACAGATTTATAAAAAAATGCCTAATTTGGTAGGGCATTCCAGACTTTTCGTGGGTATGAGTACTATCGAAATACTGTCTACCATTCTCTGGAATAATATCTACACACTTCAAATCAAGCTGTTGTATGCCTGGATCATTGATTAGATGTTGATGCCACTCCTGCATGCATTCCAAAGTCTTTTTGGTTTTCAACTGATTATAGATTAAAATACCACCTTTATTGCCAAATTCATGACCATCACTGTAGCGAGTAGTCAATTGCTTGAAACCCTTTTCAGAATAAGCGTTCCCAGCATGCAATTTGCACTCTCCTAGCCATTTAAACCGATTATCCTGTACGAATAAATCAACGTGACCGTTATGATACACATCGTGAAAGCTACCGTAATAACCCATACTCTTAAGATTGGAAACTAAAAAAACTGTTATCTCGTCCTCTTTTTTGTTCCAATAAAGTGAAGAATAACCTTGGATTTCACTAATCTGAATAGATATGTCAACGTGTAGTTGATTGACAAATGCATCATAATCATCACTTTTTATAGCGTTTCTACGATTGATTAGACTTATTTCTAGGGGTGAGGTGACGCTAAATTTCATTGAAACTGGCCCCTCACTTTATGATACTTAACAATAAACTCATTGCTCACTCGGAAAACTACATTAATCATATCTTCGAATTGCTTTCTAGTAATTAGCTCTCCATTAAACGGATTTGTATATTCCTGCGTATTAATAGCATGAGTAATATAATTTGATTCTAATTCAAGGACTTCTGAATCATACTTTCCTGCATCTGAAAATATATCATTAGCCTCGTAAACCCATTCGATAATATCCACAGGTGGCAAAGATAAAAAATAAGTAGCCAGTTTTATATCATTTTCATTATCAGACTTAGCAAACTTTGACATTCGGTAAATATTTATACTCAATAATTTTTCAGGCGATTTAACATCTAATATTGCATTTATGATATTTTTACACAGCAACCGTACTAACTCTGTTTGTTCATCAGAATCATGGAAGTAGCTGACCCCATCAAGGACGCTAAAGTAATCTGCTTTTAAGCTGTCTCTAAGTTTTGTCATATAATATCGTATTATTTCGACCAGTTAAGTAGCTTGTCAATTATAACAAAGAACTCTCTATGAGATGAGGCTGAAATTGTAGCTTCTCCTAGTTTTCTTTCTCCCAAATTTCCATTTAAAACATACCAAGAGCTTACTAAATAAACTGAGTTCTCTTGACTAGGTTCTGCTGCGCTATACGTTTTTCTAATCTTATAAGCTTCAATATCTGCTACGTCTGTTCCCCCAATATGAAAATCACCATCTTTGATACATGAAATACCTCTTTTAGCGTTTTCATAATGAGCGACTCCATCATCGGTTTTAAAAGCTAGTTCTTTAACATTACCAAGATCTTCTTCGTAGAACTTCTGAATTGCTGCAAAGAAGTTTGTGTTTTTGTCTGTAACCTTAATATCTTCAGGTGTCCCTTGCCTAATTATGGTTTTTAAACTAGCTACAGCTCCCCGTAAATGATCAACTTGAAAAATACTTGATAAATCTGCAGCTAGAATTATAATTTCTCTCTCATCATCCATCATGATGCTATCAAAACAAGGTAAAGAAATATCAACATAGGCAAACAATTTGTCATAGCCATCGTTCTGATATTCAAGCTTTAACGCACTAACCTTTAAATCTTCTTTTACACTGTACTTTCTGATCTTTTTGAATATATATGTGGTAGTTGAGTTAGATATTGATTTGTAGCAGAAATCCTCGTCTTCTTCCTCTATTAAGTTACTTGCATTGACTTTATCAAAAGACTCAAAAGTAAAATCCTCCAAACAATTTTTTATCTCTTGGTAGTTTGAAGGCTTATTAATTATACTAATAAACTTATTATCATATAAAATCTTACTGAATAAATCCTTCCTGAAATCTTCTATAGCCACAGAAAACTGATCTCTAGTAATCTCACTTTCTTCATACTGCTCAAGGTGTGTAAATGTGTTATTCCAAGATGCTTGTGTGATAAGTCCGGACTTATTGATCAAAGGGTTAACTTGATTCCTAAGGGATGCCCCTCTTTTTCGATATAGCTTAATTAGATCGGTTAAAGTTTCTTTCATGTCATCGAAGTTCAAAATTTAAAATCCTTATTCAAAGTTAATTATAAAAAATTGCCTCTATACTTTCTATTTTGAGTTAACTGCCACTCTCAACGTTTTCACTGCTTCTCGTCACACACCTTCAATCCCATATCTATAGCCTCACTCAAGTCAGCCCCCTTCTTAATACTGTAAGGCACATTTGGCTCCATACCATCACGTTTCAGAGATTTAGCAGCGGCCTTATTAAGCGGCGTACCGATAGATGAGTCTTTACTATAGCCTGCAGGTTCAAAATATACCTCAGTGCCAAATTCTGGATAGTAGACACAAGATATCTCGCCTGATGTCGTAAACGGGTAGGGCGTATTATGATCAATGGCCCAGAAAACCTCGTGCACCGCAACATCGCCAGAAACGAACTTACGACTGTCGTTTTGAGCAGGAGAGCATGCAATCAAAGGTAAGACGGTAATAATAATTAACCACCTGGGCATATCGATTCGCATGGTACACCATCCTTGTCTCTATCTAATCGTTTGTTACCACACTTCAATGCTTGCTTAGCTTGCTCACAGTTCGCCATCTGACCACAAGTTCTAGGTAGGCCTTTGCACTGCGAACCACCAGCGGCTTTGGCAAATAGTGGGTGGTCGACTTCGACAGATTCTTTCAAAACCGTATTGCTCTGGAATGGATTATCTATCGTAGTGATTCCAGCATTGGATGATATTGCAAAGATAGACAGTGCTGCAGCTAACATTAGCTTTATCATGGATGAAGTCCTTTCTAAAAAATCTCATTCTTTTATGGATATCTTTTAAATTTTAAAATCTAAAAAAGGCAGTTCTGTATTATCGTCATTAGAGAGTCTAAATTATCCCAACCTACATCTACAATCTTTGTTGTGAGGTGTTTTATGCTTTCGGCAGGTAAATCTCGAAGCGTGTCAATCATTGTGCTTTTCTGTTCAGTAGGTAAAGTGGATGAAAGAATCATTGATTCTAAAATCGACCTAAACTGTTCAACTTCAAACTTTATTGTTACTACGCCAAGTATGGCTGATAATCCGCCATCATCTGCAAGAAAATCCATGCCAATGTGAGTAATTGAAGGCAAATGAGGTTGAGAAGTATAATCTCCTATTGTTCTAGATGTTAATATACTCTCGTCAGAGATCAGACCATGTGCTCGAAGATATGCTAAATTAGCAACAAACTTATGATATATATCGCTTCCATACTCATATCTATTACTAACGTCTATTGGTGATGGATAACACTGACTAAGCTCTGTTAGAATTTCTAGCTGCATCTCTCTATCTAAAAGCATACTCATATCCTTTCCTTGCGTTAATGCCAACCCAACGCCTCACGATACATATACCACCCAATGGCAGCGTATCGACTGGTGTGGCGTGCTTTAAGCAGTGGCATACCTAGATTACTCATAAGACTTCATATCTATGTCATTCTTGGTTGTCTGTAGCTAACCTTTTAGTTATTACCACTCAATATTATCTATACTTTCTTGTATGTTTATCATTACAACGGCGTCAGCATAGCTACCAAAAGAATTGCGTATCAATGCAAAAGCATCGTCGGTAGTATAACTACCATCTATTAACTGTATCTTATCAATCTCTTGTCTGGTCGCAGTTGTACAAACAGTCTCCATTATCAATTCGCCCACAGATTCAGGAATAACGCTAAACCAGACAGGCTCAATTGTACCGCCAGACTGGTAGTTGTTATTTATATCGTACTTGTAACTCTCCAGTTTTAAGTGCTCATCTTTCGAGCAAGCATATCTATGTTTATCTAGGATGTAACTGCCATCTAGAAATACTGCTTTCGTCCACGCTTCGACATTACCACTACTAACATCTGAAACAACTTCTGAGTTTTGTAAAAAAACCTGACTATTACTGCCGTCTCCAACGTAAGCCCATTTATCATCGCTGGCATGTAGTGCCGTGCTAATACTAATTATAAAAAGTGCTATTAATTTTTGTAGCTTCATAGAAATTCTTTTAATATTCAACATGCTTAAGGATAATGTCAGCTATTAGACTTCAATCGCCCTTTGGTAGCATATTCTGCTAATATTAGTTAAGGTTAAGTGCGATCTTTATGGGCACCAAAGACGACAAGTATTTTTGTTTCTAGTGTTGAATATCTCTGCCGAGACACAGACCGCGTTCGCATCTCCCTCAATGAAAATAACCCTATCTCCTTCATAAAATCCATTGCAATAAGTCTTCGCTTCAAATATCTCTGAATTTATTACAAGCTTATCTTCCATATCGTTTATAGCTTCAATTTCATACGTACTAGCAGCCATTGCGGAAGTGCTCATAGCGACTGCTATGATTAGGGTAATTAATTTCATTTTTATTCCTTTAAGGCATTTGAAATTACCTTTACCTGACTGTAACCGATTGGTAAATTTTCGGCAACTGTTTAGGAGTTATATTCATAAGTTTTGCGCCTACTGGGGAATACTAGATAAGCAGGCGATAAGATTTTTAGTGAGACTTAAAATCTAAGCAAAGTTACTTGCTAGCTGCCGCAACCTAATACAAGGTTAGCTGCAGCTTCATGCACGCAAATTTGCTCACATCTATTTATGTCACCACTGACTTTTCGGACAGGTATCGAGAGGTTGGCATGTTTAAGAATGATGAAAATTAAAACTCAATCAAGTAAGTGGTAAACAGATTTGCTTGATCTACTTCTTGTCGAGCCTTTTAATTGTAGGGCTTATTTCAAGTACTTTCTTCATGTCTTCAGCTTGTTGTCTTAAGATATCCATCCTTTGATTCTGTCCGATACCTTGCTTTATTAAGTTTGAATTCAATAGCTCTAAATTGGCAATTAATGCATTCTGTAAAGGAGAGGCGTAATCCCGTTGATTTCCATCTTTTTCAGGATTTTCATTTCGCCATGTAGCAGCTGTTTTACCGAAAGCTATTATATTAATCATATCAGCCTCTGGGGCATAGAAGCGCCAATGATCATTTTGACTTACACCTTCTAACAAGTTCTGTTGAATAGCATCAGTTTGTAAACGATAGTTAATTTTTGCTAGCTCTCGATTGGCTTGCCATTCTACAGACTGAAACTGTGCTTCTTGTTCTTTAAGCCGCTGAAATTCTTTAATAAGATATAGTTTAAATTCAGGGCTTAACCAAGAGCCAAATTCAAAAGCAATATCCTTATGGGCATACGTTCCTCCATAGCGCCCTGCTTTAGAATAAATACCTGTAGCGTTTGTAGCGACCTGCCACTTTTTAGGAGTGATGCTAAAGCTATTCAAACCTGAGTCTTTTTTAAACCTCTCGAATTCGAGAGGTTTAAAATTAGGGTTATTGATCTTCTCCCATACACCCAAGAATTCTATAGTATTGCGGTTTCTCAGCCAGTTATAAATTAAAGCATCTTTACCCTCAAAGCCCTTTACCATATCAGTAAGACTAATAAAGTCCTCTTCATTTACTCTAGAAACAGAGACCTCAATATTATTGACTGTAATTTTCCTATTATTGCTCATCGACATTTCCTTTAATAGAAGGGAGATAGTAAGTCTTGCACATAAATCTAACTATAATTGAAAATGATGATATCAGGTTGATAAATCCTAATTTGAATAAGTAGTCAAATCATTAAAATTTTGAGCAAATGGTGGTCAAATTGGTGGTCAAATTGCTATAAGAAAATATGAAAACTATATAAATCAGTGGTTTAATGAGCAAAAAAAGGCCCACAGAGGAGGTACTGTGGGCTGAGGAAAAC
>TARA_R110002033_G_scaffold162930_3_pt1 | contig 21693 bp, 14 predicted proteins | sample TARA_R110002033 | Tara Oceans TARA_R110002033 (sample SAMEA4397051) | marine metagenome | biome: Polar Biome; feature: [SRF] surface water layer (ENVO:00010504); material: water (ENVO:00002006), including particulate matter (ENVO:01000060) such as... | depth 5 m
CAAATCCGGTAAGGTTTTTTTCAGCTAACGTGAACAACCAAGCTTGCTGATCTTTATCGTCAGTCACTCGTAATATTCGACCCAACACTTGCCGATAATGCATCTCAGTTTTTATCCTACTCAAATGACAACAGACTTGTAGCCTAGGTATATCGGTCCCTTCACTTACCATTCCCACACTAACAATCCACTGTGCTTTACTGTGTCGAAAGTTATTAATAATCAAGGATGGGTACTGTATTTTTGAAGTGACAATACATGCTGTTTGCTTAAGCTTATCGACTAAAATGTGATGTAACTGCTTTGCGTGCTTAATGGATGTAGCAATAACTAATCCACCTGCATTTGGATTTTGCTCTCGGATTTCTTTTAGTTTGTTAACACCTTCGCCCAGCATATGTTCCATTATCTTTGGGTGGGTAATGAGTCCTTGAAAGTTCACCTTAGACTTACTCAATAACTGCTCAATTGAAGAGAAGGACTCCTGAGAATTGTTACTTTCAAAATTTATTTTATTGTTATCTATCAACACTATTTTAGGTTCACGACATACACCATCATTGATTGCCTCCTTTAAGCCGTAGATGAAATCACAATGAATAGTGTTATCAGGTTCAGTAAATGTCGATAATACAATAGGGGCTTTATCAGAGCGCCATGGCGTACCTGAAAGGGCTAGAGTGTAGCGGGCCTGGTTTTGAATATTGATCAACACCTCTTCTCCCCAAGCATTGGCATTACCAACTTCTGTACCTTTAAGATGATGTATCTCATCCATTATTACAAACACATTGTGACTGCGTATTAATTGCCAGAACTCATCAGACAAGGAAGGCATTGATTGGTAGGTATATACCCCACCTATAGCGCCAATTAGCCCATTAAAACGACGTTTAAATCTTTTTGAGAATGTCTGTTGAATACTTTCATTTACTTCTGTGGATGGTGAAAAACACAAAATAAAATCAATTTTCTTTTGTTCATATAATCTCATCGCAAGCTCAGAGGCCATAACTGTTTTACCAGCACCAGGTGTCGCTAAACATAAAAAGTGATTTTGTGATTGATAGATATTAAAGGCCTGTTTAACACATCTCGTTTGCCAATCTCTGAGCTTTATCATGCTAACCCTCAAAACTGTTTATAAAAACTTCAATAGCATTGATCTTGCCAACCATCGTTGAACTTTGGTTTTTAGCGTGCATATAGCGAGGGTAAAGTGTCATTTTAGCTTCTGGATACTCGTTAATAAGCCGTTTAAATTCTTCAGCTTCACCAATTAGTCCAAGTAGATCTATCTGGTATTGATTAAGTGTTGCTTTTAGTTTGTTTAAATTTGTCATGCTTGTTTTTACTTTGCTCGGATGAAAAACTTTAGACTTAGATTCATTGTCACTAAGGCGGCTTTCATCAAATTGTGCTGTTTTTGAAAACATTACTTTTTTACCTACAGCTACTTTCTCGAAAAACTGATATCGGCACAATTTGTTGAGTGTTCTATGGACCAACTGAGCAGCTTGTTTGTTTTTTGAGGCTGGACAAGCATCCAGAAACAAATTTTTTAACTCAACTGCACTAATTTGTTGTAATTTTTTATCCTTCAAAATGTTGAGGATAACTTCATTTATACTGATAACAGATACTGTCACGTTAACTACCAATTTATAATAATTTCAATAAGTAAAGAGTTCATCCTTGGTGTTTTTTGTGACATTCCATTGTTGCTTCTTTATGCCAATAGCTTCTTTTTTTTGTTTGAGTCTGAAAACTTGACAATGACAAATAAAAAGCTAAGGATTCCTTAGTATACCTCAAGGCAAAAAACTAAGACAATCTAAGTTATCTGGAATTAATAATAAAAATGAACTCGTGTCAGAAAAACAGATTAACCCATTGCCGCATAGGCTTAAGCAGGCAAGAAAGGCTAAGGGCATTAGCCAGAAGCAACTTGGTATCCAATTGGGTATGGAACCCGGTACGGCAAGCGCGCGCATGAATCATTATGAAAAGGGCAAGCATACACCTGACTACACCACCTTAAAGGCCATGGCTGATGAGTTAGGTGTGCCTGTGGCTTACTTTTTTTGTGAGTCTGAAAGCACAGCGGAGTTGCTGTGTTTGCTTGAAAAGATGACTGAAGAAGAAAAGGCCAAGTTACTAAATGATGTGAAGAGTCGATAATTTGTTATGTAATTTTGGTTTTTTCACCAAACAACAGACCGTATTCGCGTCTCGCTTAACGACTATTAGCCAATCTTTTACACAAAACTGGGAGCTCTAATGTCTGCAAGAACACCTCAACTAAAGATGTCGCATTAGAAGGTTTAACTTCGACAAATCCAACCCTTAGTAAGCCTTTAGTTACTTCGTGTTTTGTTGTTTCAGAGCTGCAATTTATAAACCGACTATTTGGGAAAATATGACTTGAATTTATACTTTTCACAGGGACACCTAAATGTGACCAAATCCGATGGTGTGAGTTATCTTTACTCGCTTTACCGATATAAATCGTTTCACCATTCTCCCGAACAAAAAAATAGACTCCACTCTTTGAATGTTCAGGTGTTCCAGGCTCAGGAATGGCTAATTTTCCTTCATCACTCCAATAATTCCAATCGCAAATTAAAGGCTTTTGGGCAATCGGTACTAATTCTGAAACCAAAAAATCAGCAATATTATCTTTTAGATACGCCTCAAAGCCTTTGAGTGCACTAATGTAGTTAGAGTAATTCAATTCTTGACCCATGAATGATTTAAGTTTTTGACTAATTTAGTATTTATCTGAACGTTGCCGAAATGGTTCTCGAAAAATCGACATGTTTAATACCTGGTCAACTTCACTTTCGGTTATAGCTAGCTTTTGCTTCTGCCAAAAAGCTCTCATTCTCAGTCAGTCTTTTCACTATTTCACGAACCGCCATTTGTGAATAGATATGTTGGTCTGGAATTGATTGGTAAAAATGAAATTCATTATTTTCCATTTTCCATTTGAGTTTTTGTACACAAGCTTGGAAACAATTTCGATTAAAAATATGCTTGCCTCCCTTTTGAGTAACCAAGCAACGTCTCAATTTATCGACATCAAAAGTACTTTCTAACTCAACTATAATTGCCTTAACTGCATTATCTTGGGTTAATGGGTGCGATTCTTCGGGATTTACCGTCTTTTTAATAAACAGTGCATTTTTCAAGTTTTTTAAATCGTCTTGGTTACCGCTAGCATTCGCTATAATCGTTTGCCCATCTTTGGCATATACTAATGACACATTAATTGGAATTGCAAACTCAATATCGTTAGAGTTTTTAATATCCTCCTCAGCTAACATTGCTAGTTCTAACATGTCATTTGCAGCAAGACCATAGTTGGCTTTTAAGACTGATGCAGGTGGTAGTTTAAAATCTCCCACTAGCGATAACATTCCACTATGTTGGGCGTGAAGAAAAGGTGAGTCGCTAAATTGCTCAAACTTAGCAGAATAATTTAAGACACCTGATTGGAATATTCTTGATGCCAAACCTTGCAATTCAGGCATTAACAGATGAACAGCTTTATCTCGCCAATCTGTTATGATTTCAATATTTTTTCTAACTGAATCAGTACCTTTGAACAATCGGTCTAGGGCAACTCTTATTGATATTGTCTCCTTGATTCCTTTCTTTGATGATGGCCTATATATACTGTCTTCACCATCTCTCTCTATAAGAATAGCTTTAATCAACTGCTCCCAGGACATTGAGAACAATACAACAAATCCATCTAACTTATTTTCTAAAGACGGTCGATTATAAAGTTCTAGGGCCAACATCATATTATCTCTAGATTTTTTTAAAAGAGCTTTCGCTAGATTCGATTTACATTTGTGGCCTAGTTCTTGATAGTGTTTGCTCTGTGAAAGACGCTTTTTGAACTCTATGAATTTGATGTCTAAGGTATTTATTGCTTCGAATTCATCATCGCTTAATTTAACAACAAATTGAGTAATTTGACCTTTACCAAAGTAAGTATTAAAAGTATTTGCTTTCCAATTTGTTGCCTTAATTACCTCTGCTCTCGTAAAGGTCTTTGATAATTTTTGTTTTTGCCTTAAAAATTCGAAAAAATGCTCCTGCGCGGTAATCTTAACCATATAAACATCCTTGTTTCTGAAAATTATTAATTAATCCTAACAGTAATTCAGTAAAAATTACCTGTGTTCGAAACCGTAATATTGGACTTAGTATTACCAAGATTTATCAAAGCTTTCTCTTAAATTTTGAAGCTTCTCTGGTAATTCACCATTACAAACCAATCCTAAATATGTTGCAGCACGCGTTGCACCAACATATAAAAATCTATCAAAAAGATTCGGATTATCAATCGCTAGTTTGTCTACGCCAGCAAAGAAGACTGCTTCAAACTCTAACCCTTTGATATGTTGAATATCGAAGACGCGAACGTCAGTTCCTTCCCCTAAAGTCTTACCTTCTTCGCACGCTATAGCGCTAAGATTTACTGATTCAAGATAATGGGATAATTTCTCAGCCATAGGCTTAACTTCTAGTTCCGAATTCACCAAGACCGCAATAGTCGGTAACTCCCCTACAGATCTCTCAACCTCTTTAATCCGTTCAGCAATCCATCGAACACTATTTTCTTGATCAACAAATTCAATTAAGACAGGGTTAACACCGTCATGAGAGCTTTCATCTGGGATTTCCCCAAGAGTACGTAAATCACCCCCTTGTAAGCGTAACAATGATTCAGCAAAAGCATTTAGCTTCCTACTTTGACGGTAAACTACTTGAACAGGTTTAATAACAATCGAAGGTAATATCCAACTTAATTGCTCTTGTTGGCGTATACCTGTAGATGTAATTCGTTGATTAAAATCACCACAGGCAAAAAATGAAAGCGTTTGCATACTGGTTAAATTAGCCATGCAAGCAAGTTCTAACATTGAAAAGTCTGTTGCTTCATCTACCATTATCTGATTACGGAATAACTCAGCAATATTTACCAAATAATTAAATTTAGGCTCGTCAAAAGACCTAATAATGTATGATTGTGCCATTAACTCTCGAGTATTTTTCAAGATAAGCAAAATTATTGCATCTAACTCGATGCTTGATAATTGTTCTTTAGGGTTTTGTTCCATAGCATAAAACTTATCAGCAATAATTATATCCTTTCGGAAGTTCTGATAACTTGTTGTTATTTCTGTTATGTAGCGTTTATGACTGCCTATAAAACGTCTTAGCCCGTTTTGAAAACTGATGTGTCTGCCAATCTCAAGTAGTACATCGTTTGCTGGTAATGCTTGACCAAGAAATTGTATTACCGCGTTAAATTTGGATGTTTTTGATAGGCTACGTTTCAAATATTTTGTTCTAGAAAGTGCTTTAATTGCTGCAATATAGATCTTTACCGCTACTTGAATGGTTGATTGTTTTTGAGGCGTAATTCCATTAGATTCGTCCTCATCAAATGCTTCTTCTCCGTCGAGATCATCTTCTTGTTGTAAGCTATCTAAATAACTTCCTAGGCGCTCGAAAATCAATTTATCTGTATTAAATAGAAGATTACGTTCTCGTATAATTAGTTTGTCAGCGATCTCTTTAGAATCTTCTAAAGCTTGTTTTATTAAGCCTTCAATATTATCAAGAGTTCGGTAAATGGTTACTAACGGTTTATTTATATCCGATATCGTCTCACTTAATAGTTTCGATAAATCCTCATCTTCTGAAGATGCGGCTTCAACAATGGACTTACCATCAATAAGTTGATTGCGTAATTGTTGCTCATGGAAAAATCTAAAGGCTTCGAACCATGCCCTAGCATCTTCGGACACAGAATCAGATACGGAAGTTAAATCTGTTTTTAAAGTAAAACGGCCACCATTCGAACTACGTAATACTGACAGTGTGTTGCGGGCAATGTCATTACGAAAGCTTACCCAAGTGCGAATATGGGAATCTGAAGCTGGCACTTGTTCTTTACTAAAAGCTTCTTTTAGATAGTGCTTTAGTAATTCTGATGGCGTGAACATTAACCAACTACTCGAATGTGGTCTCAGTTTACTAGCCGTATCGGCAACCTCACGTTCATCCATATCTAAGTAGTCTAAATCAAGTTTTTGACCAAGACGCTTGATGAGTGTAGTTGTTTTACCTGTACCAGGAGGGCCTAAAATTATAAGCTGGCTATCAAGTGGTAAACGAAAAATCTCACCCTGAAACTGATCTAATGTAGGCTGATTTCGAAGTCCAATAGCTGTGTGTATTTGATGACTAACACCTTCAGAAATAACGTTAAAGTTATTGGCTTTTTCAAGTAATCTGTCTAACTCATCGCCATTGTCGGTATCTTCATTTATTAACAGCTTACGTAATGAGTCTAGGGTATAGGGCTTCTTATCATAATGACGATAAATTGTTCTTGTAGAATCCCAGCCACTCTCATCCATATCAGGTTGATAATTGGTTTTCTCAATAACATAATAACGCTTTTGCTTGTGATCTATCGTAACGGTTACTTGCTCGCCAGGAGGGTAATCTGCCAATTTTCCTATGGGAGAAAGATAACTGGCAAATTCTTTTTTAGATGGCAAAGACACATTGCCCTTGCGTGCAATATAAATGACTCTTTGTATATCTTCATCATCTTCGACAACTAATCGAACGATGGCAGGCTCAGTAATAAGTTTAAGTAATTCTTCACGACGGCCGGATTGAATCGTACTTAGCGTTTCAAAAGCACGACTTCCATTTAATGTATTTCCTGTTGCAAAGCTATCTCTGCTTTCAGCTGGCTGTCTACTCAGTTGGTTTTGAGTTGTATTAGAAATTTCGGTGAAAGTTGCCAAAGACTCTTCTGCCAAAGATAAAAAATCCATTTCCATCATCAACGCTCTCTTTATTAAGAATTTTATAGTTTTTTTAATTTTAATTTAAATTTATTTTTTAGTAAATCAAGCCGTCATTGGCTCATCAGCAACATTCGCATTGGCATTTACTTTTAGTATCACCCCGAACAGCTCTACGACTTTGCCTTCATCAAAAAAGCCATAGGCGCTTTCGCCGTGAAAATCAGTAAATGGTGGTTCAAATATTTGTGCCATGTCGAGTATGCCGTTGTGTGCAAGATAATCTATGATTTGGTTCACAAAGTTAATTTGTTCGGCGTTGTATACGCCAGCGTCTAAAAAGCTACTGAAGGCCTTTTTAGCTGCATTTAAGTCAAGTCCTACTAACTGACGAATAAACGTGCCTAAGGGCTTCTCTTGCAGTATTTGGGCATGATAAACATCAATGTCACTCATGCCACTGGCTTCAAGCAATAAACCATCGAGTACGTCTAAGTCCGATTGAGTAATTGGCATATTACGTTTGAGCTTTTGAATGGTTAACTGGTCTTGATGATCTTTAATATACAGCTCAATTTTTTTACGATACTGAGCTAAGTCCATGGTTGGGCTTTGATAAACGCTGGTAACATCATCAACGCCTTGCACATCATCAATAAAATTGGTGTAAACCACTTCTTTTTTTTCTTTATCTATGGCGAACATTAAATTGCGTAACCGTTTACGAATGTCTTCCAATGTCACTAGATGAATATCTTGCCAAAACTCATGGGTTTGTATGTCTTGTATCAGCTGTAACTGTGCCTGAATGGCTGGAATATTATCTTTTTCTTCCAGTAACTGAGCAAATTCCATCACCCGTAATCGAGATTGCTCAGGCACCATACCTTTTTCAAGCAAAGCCAATTGCATAGTTAAGATGATATTGTCAAAACGGTTGGATAAGTTATTGGGTTGCTCATCTTGATTAAAGGCTTCTGCCTCCGTGGGTAACACAGATACATGGCTTTCTAGCTCAGTAAACTTAGTGTCATCAATATTGTTCCAATAAGTGCGCTCTAAAAAGGGTTCAACCGCTTGACGTTTAGGGCGAACAATAAAGTTATCTAGGTTCATACCGGTCACTTGATGATGCAACATATCAAGCTGATAGGTATTTAACCCACGTAATAAATCACAATCTTCTGGGTATTTGTCTTGGTAACTTTCATCTTGCAGGCGATGGTTAAGCAAGGTACTCAGCTTTACCCGCTTCTCAAACACTTGTTGAGTCACCGGTTGAGCAACACTTATGGGTAAACCTTCAGGATTAGCGTCAAAGTATTCAAAGTTCTGACAATAATCGAATACTTTAAAAGTGGTTTTATGGTCATTAGGGCCAAATAAATCGGGGCACAAGCGTGTGCCACGGCCAATCATTTGGGTAAATTTTACCTTAGAGCGGATAACCTTAAAAAACACCAGGTTCACCACTTCTGGCACGTCAATGCCTGTGTCGAGCATGTCTACCGATATCGCAATGCGGCAGGTCGGATTTTTCGGGTCAAAGTCTTTACGATCGTTTTCATCACCGCCAAATTCATCAATTAAACTTTGGGCATAGGTTTCTTTAAAGGTAATAACCCGAGCCAGCTTACCTGCCCACTTGGGGTAGTTCTTGTTAAACACGGTTTCTAAAAATACTGCATGATAGTTGTTAGTCGCAAATATAATGGTTTTACCAATCACATCGCCGCCTTCAACATGAATGCCGCCAAGTAAATCTTTACTCATTAGCTGGGCGAACATCTTTTCTGCGGTATCTTCGTTGAACAAGAATTTATTTAACTCTGACGATAAAACCTCTTCACGATCCTCAAGCTCTGTTTTGCTTTCCCACACTAGTTGTTCATCTTTCGACAACTCTTTGTATTTAATACCATCGCGCAAGAATTTAGTTTTAACGCTTATCTTAGTCGGTGGTACTAGGTACTTTTCGGCATAGGCGCTGACATCTTCATAGGCGTAAGTCGGCATGCCTTTTTGTAAGTCAAAAATACCATAGGTGTCTTTTTCAACTTCATCTTTTGGGGTGGCGGTTAAGCCTACTAACAAGCCGTCAAAATACTCAAAAATTTGCCGATACTTTGAATACACAGAGCGATGGGCCTCATCGACAATGATTAAATCAAAATGGCCCACGCCAAATGGGCGCTCATCTGCACCACGGTCGAGTAGGTTTTTCATTGTGGGGTAAGTGGCAAAATACAAACGGCTTTTAATGCTGTCTTTGCTTTGGCCAGAACTTAACATAGCGCAACTCACGCGGGGTAATAGCCTAATGAAGTTCTTTTTCGCTTGAGTTAATAAAGCGTTGCGGTCGGCTAAAAATAAGATGTTTTTAATCCAATCGTTTTTAACCAGCAAATCAACCAGGCTTATTACGGTACGGGTTTTACCTGTACCGGTTGCCATGACGAGCAGTGCTTTGCGCTGATGTTCTAATTCAAAGTCCTGCAAAATATGAGTAATTGCCGCTTTTTGATAGTGACGGTTAGTGATGTCGTTATTGATATCAAGATTTTCAGTTTCAACCAGCGGGGTGTCATTACCCGTCATAAAAAACGCTTTACGATCGCTGCGGCGCTTTATCATTAACTCAAGTTCAGCCTTGGTATAAAAACCTTGTACCTTACGAGGAGGATAAAAATAGTCATCCCACAAACGAGTTTCATAGCCATTGCTGTAAAATATCACTGGGCGCACGCCACACTGTTTTTGTAAGCAATCGGCATACAGTTTGGCTTGTTGCTGGCCGTCTTCTGGGCGGCGACTAGTACGTTTGGCCTCTACCACCGCCAGGGCGGTGCCGTCATCACCCCACAGCACATAATCCACAAACCCATTACCATTGGGGTTAGCGGTCGATAGAGGCATGCTGTTAACCGGATACTCGCGGTCTCGCGCTTGGTTTAATGGCCAACCCGCTTCATTAAGTAGGGCATCGATTAAGTAATGTCGGGTTTCGGTTTCGTTATAGTCGTGGGTATCTAATTGAGTTTCTGCGCTTTGTTTGGCTTTGGCGATTTGCTCAAGCAAGGTTTGGTTCTCGGCCTTTAAGGCGGCGTTGTCACTCAGCTGTTGCTGATACTCATCACGCTTAACACTGTCATTTTCTGCCAGTTGTTTTTCGAGCTCTTGCACCCGCTTAATGCTGCTCATCGCCTTAGTTAGAAGATGAGCATCAATGGGAAGCTTGTGGGGGATTAATGCTTCATCAAACGGCGCAACGGTAAATTGTTGTCTGTCTAGCCCTGGAGTATAGGTGCGAACAAACCAATACAGCACATGGTGCAGCTCTTTTACCGATTGTAAGGCATCACGTTGTGGCAGTGTGATTTTACCGTGTACTGCCTCGTTACCAATTTTGATAATCAGTTTAAGCTTGGGGAACAAGTTACTGCTTAAGTTTTGCTTAAAACCTTGATCATGAATCAGCGACATTAAGGTCGCATCATGGCGTGGGCGTGTTAGCCAGTTGTCTATGTCAAATACGGTTTCAACCATTAACTCCAAGGCATTACGGGCATAAAAACCGGCAATACGTGGGTCACTTTTTATGTTGGCTTCAGCGCTTTTAGCCCGCAGCTGTATTTCAGCGCAACGGGTGGAATACAGATCTTTGGCTGTCTCGCTTGCAATCGCCACAGCCATAAAATCAAAATTGCTAATGCCAAAAGAGCTAGCGCCATTACTGGCTGTGGAAGCTGGAGGTTGGACCGTATCTGACATGTAAGTTCCTTTTACATCTTATTAAGTGTTAGCGTTATCGAGATTAAGTTCGCCGTTGAACGCTTTTTGCATTAGGGCGTTGAACTGAAGTTGATATTGTTCAGCTAGTGCCTTTTGCTCATTTAGCAAATTGTTTTGCTTCTCGATAAACTCACAAAAGGTTCTTTGTTCATTAACTGGAGGAATCGGCATTTCAATAGATCTTAAAGCATCTTTTCGTATCGTTTTTGTTACCGCACCTTGTACTTTTTTGCTTATTTCATGAAACCCATGTTGCGATGATAATAAATGATACATAAAAACGGAAAGAGCTTTTTCCTCATCAAACCGAACCATAAACTGATTCATAGCCAGTGATACAGGTCTGTTAAGTTTTGGCATTAGGTAGAGTTTTCCAGCACTACCTATTTTATTAACTATAAGCTCACCACCGAAAACCTTGGTTTTTGTTAGGTAGTTATAGGCGTGTTCTGAAATATATTTTACGCCATTTATAAAGTCATTTTTTTCCAAGTCGGTAGTTCTTACCATTAGAGCAAAACCTTGCTCTAAAAGTTCTACATTTTCTTGCAATACTTCATAACTTCCATTGGCGTGATAATCGGTGAGCAACAAAAAAGTGCTACCAATATCTCTAACTTCATATCCCTTCGGATTTGTCATGGGATCACCAAACATCTCAATAAATACTGACTGGGCGAGGCTGTTTAGCTCTTGCTCCATTTTCTGGCAGTCTTTACGCAGTTGGTCGGCTTTTTCTAACACAGCCGCAATTTGCTTTTGGGTTTTGAGTGGCGGGAGTGGGATTTCCAATTCTGCCATTTTCTTTTTATTTAAAGTGGCTCCCATAACAGCACGATCAGTACTCTTGCTTGAATCCATTTGCAATAATGCAAAATATAAATACTCTTCACATAATTCAACGTCTTTCTTGATAGGCATAGCTGCAATAGCTTCATTATGAAACATGTCTATTTCAGCAAACCCAACTTTACCAATGCTTAGTTTGAAGCTAAATAATACGGTGCCCTTTTTAGCTATTTTGCATTTTGTTTCTTTCACAGCAAATTCTGTAATCTGTTCGGCAGTTTTGGATAAGAGCTTGCCTTGATTCATATCTCTAATCGACAGCCATGAAACACCTTCGCCCCAATACTCGGGGTTATCGCGCGAAGGAGTCCGGCCGATGTTTATATCAACAAGATCTTGAAGCTTTACTAAAGGCCAACTCACAACAATTTCTCCAACTCTTGAACACCCTTTGCCATCTGTGCTTGCAGGGTCTTAATTCGACCTAAAATCACTTTCGGTGAGTCGTACTGCACTTGCTCGTAAACCACTTGCTTGTATTTATTCAGGCTTAAATCGCAGTCGTTGTCGGTAATGTTAGCGACCGGCACCATAAAGCTTTGCTCGGTGGTTTTACGGCTGTGCTCTGGGCTGGCAAGGTTTGGTGTACCATCGTGATTGGTTAAACTTAAATAACGGCCAATGATATCGGCAATGTTGCTTTGCTCATGCGTTGGTTCTGATCCATCTTTAAATAATGGTGCACGTTTGTCGTCCAGCGAGAAACCATCGGCTTGCATGTCGTAAAACCAGACTTTGTCGGTGCCGCCAGAATTGGTTTTAGTGAAGATTAAAATCGCGGTGCTGACACCGGCATAAGGCTTAAATACCCCTGATGGCAAGGAAATCACCGCTTCGAGCTTTTGCTCGTTAACGATTTTTTCGCGAATGCTCTTGTGGGACTTAGTGGAGCCAAATAATACCCCGTCTGGCACGATAACCGCGGCGCGGCCACCGACTTTTAGCATGCGTAAAATCAGCGCTAAAAACAGTAATTCAGACTTTTCGGTTGGGCCATTGGCTTTGACTTCAACTTGTATCTCTACGCCGTCTTCATCTTTTTCAGTTTTGTACTTTACGGCGGCTTTTTTAGCGGCTGGGTTTTTACCTAAGGCGCGCAGTAAATCAGGGGCGACGATGTCAAAATCGACCGAACCTTTAAACGGAGGGTTAGCCAAAATTAAGTTGTAAGCCTCACTGATATTGGCATCGCCTTGGTCTTGTAAGCTGTCGCGATATAGTACGCTTGGGTTTTCAATGCCGTGCAATAGCATATTCATCGCGCCTATGCGCAGCATGCTTTTGTCAAAGTCGAAACCAGTGAACATGGCATTATTCACATGTTTGCGGTTTTCTGGCTTGTTGACCTCTTGCTTATAGTTATTTTCAACGTATTCAAGCGCCGCCATTAAAAAGCCGCAGGTGCCAGATGATGGGTCACAAATGGTGTCGCCTAATTTTGGCTGCATTAACTCAACCATCATTTGGATTAGATTACGCGGGGTGCGGAATTGGCCATTGACGCCTGATTGCTGCAACTTGCTCAGCAGGTATTCGTATAAGTCGCCTTTGGTGTCTTTGTCGTCCATGTTGATGGCGCTAAGCAGTTGCACTACTTGGTCGAGCAACTTAGCGGACGGGATCATAAAGATGGCGTCTTTCATGTGCTCGGCAAAGCTGCCTTCATTGTGCAGGGCTTTGATTTTAGGAAACACCTGATTTTGGACTATGTCCATCATCACGTTGGGGTCTTTATCTTTAAAGTTGTTCCAGCGCAGCGCTTGCTCGTCAGGGCCAAAGGTTGGGTTAGCAACAGGAATGCCAGTGGCCTGTGCACGACGCTCAGCGGTGCGCTGTAGCTCGTCTAAACGGCGAATAAATAACAGATAAGAAATTTGTTCAATTACCGAGATAGGATTGGCGACACCGCCGGTCCAAAACATAGTCCACACTTGGTCTATTTGATTACGTATTTTGCCTGTTAACATTGATTCTCTCTTGGGTATGCAATAGTACACATCAAGCGTTGAACTGCACTTGAAACGTGTACATGAGCTTGGCTATTTATTTAGCTTAAGCCCTTAAAAATTGGTTTTATCATATCAGCTAATGTGCAGTAAGTTATGGTTTCCGGTCAAGTTTTTGGTTTGCTTATTGATACTATTTCATCGGTGTATAAACATATCTGAAGAGTTTCTTGTCATTTTAGATAAAAGCTTATAAGTTAAGCTAAGACTTCCTTAGTTTTTGGTGCGGTATGGCTTTTCTATTTTCACCTAAATCTCGTGCATTTAATGATGAGTCGCTTGAAAGTTACTTGCTACGGGTAGTGGCCGAGAACTTTTTTGATTCATATGAGCAACTCAGCCTAGCGATACGTGAAGAGCTGCATGAGCTTGATTTTGAAGCCCACGGCGCTTTTCCTATCGATTTAAAGCGGCTTAATGTTTATCACGCCAAGCACAACAGCCACTTTAGAATGCGAGCTTTAGGCTTACTAGAGTCTTTGCTTGGCTTGCCGCAATTTGAACTTCAGAAATTGGGTTTGTTAAGGTCAAATAGAATTATTGTTGGATCGGCTGTGGCCGTGCATCGCAATGGCGCCGATATTCCTTTGAGTTTAGTTAGGTATTCGAGTGAAGAGGGCGAACAGAGTATTCCTATTTGTCCGGAATGTTTGCAAGAAGAGGCTTATGTTCGACAAGCTTGGCATTTGAAACCTGTTGAGGCTTGTACAAAGCATGGATGCGAGTTGATGCATCATTGCCCTGAATGTGAACTCCCCATTAATTACATTGAGAATGAGTCAATTACCCACTGTTCATGTGGCTTTGAATTTTGCTTAGCTCATCCTAAAAAAGCTGATTCTCAAGCTGTTGTATTATCAAGTGTGGTATTCAATGGTGATCCTAAGTCGAATAACATATTGCTGTGTGAAGACTCTTTAACACACCGATTAGCCGCATTGGCATGGCATAGTAAACGTTTCGCAAATGGTCATGATTACTGCTATTTTGATGCTATTGAATATTTTGCTGGTTGGCCTAACACTTTTTACCAAGAACTTGATTTATTGACTCAAGGGGCTGACTTCAAGCTGATTGATTTATTTAATCGTACTGCTTTTCGGTTTATTTTTGGTGAGTTGATCTTGCATTCCGAATGTCTTCGTCCGGAGGATAAAAAGCCACACTTTATTTATATCGCTTTGATGGATTATTTATACAATTTAGTTGAGTTAAATCCTAAAACTAAAAAGCCAAATGTAGCTGATTTACTAGTAAGCGTAGCAGAGACGGCTGTTCTGCTATCGACTACCTATGAGCAGGTTTACAGGTTGTATCAAGATGGGATTTTAACATCGGGATATCGACAGAAGTTGAAGCAACGAGTAGACCCTAATGTAGGTGTTTTTTATTTAAGACAAGTTATTGAGTATAAATGTAGTTTTGGCTCAGATAGACAAGGAATGTACTTATCAGCATGGTAGAGAAAACCCATTTAAAACAGTTACTGGAAATTGACGATATTCAGGAGCGCGATATTGCTCTGAGACGTGGATTTACTGCTTATACTGAACCATTGGATATAACTGGATATGAAAGTATTGCACTTGTTTTTTTACTTAATTTGACTCATTCGAGGAAGTTAGTAGACGACTTGCTTGATAAAGTTTTAGCAAAGAAAACCCTGAAAAATGAGACTCATTTAGAGCAATGTTTAAATGAAGTTTTATGGTTGCATACTCATAATCTTAAGTATCCTGATATAAGAGTGAGCAAGCAAAGATTGATTTTGCCTTCACCGATCTTACATCCAGCGGTATTGAGTAGCGCTAATTGTGAGCAAACTTTGGGGTGGTCTCATGATAGTGCCAAAGTGAATTATGCAAAGTTATTTGGTAGCCACTTTGTTTGGCATGGACAACTATGTTGCCTAGCGACCATACTGCCAACGGCTCCCACAGAGTGGAAAATTGCTTTTCAAGCTATTGGTTTATCCGTTAAGGATTATAATAATTTATGCGGCAGGATTAGGGGCTTACTTCCTGAAATGGAAAGTCCTGATATTGTTGATAAGTTCTCTGTTCAAGTCCGTATGCCTTATCGAGATAGTTATTTATCGATTACACCTGTTATTAGCCATGCTTTGCAATCTGAGATACAGAAAGCGGCAATAGCTAAGCAATGTCGTTATACCAATATTGGGTTTACTCGCCCTGCCTCAGTTGGTGATCTCGCTGCCTCTCTAGGTGGGAATATACAAGTATTCAATTACCCACCCAGGATTTTTCATTCAGAGACCGGACAAAAGACATCGTGGTTAGCCAGAGTCCATCGTGGTGAGTCTATATTGAATAACAAGGTGTTATTTCAAACTGACTTTACAGATGCATTGGCTGGTTTGTTGTCGGTTGGTTTAGCATTAGCGTTAAAACAACGACGACAACAGAAGGTGACAAGTATCAAACAAATACGATCTACTTTGTCTGCTTGGTTAGCGCCATTGTTAGAGCTGCGTTTGGCTATTAGCGAAAATAATATATCACTAGCTGAATTGTCGGGTATTCAAGGCTCTTTAGAGCATCAGTTTCTAGTGGTAGAAAATGATCATTTGCTTGAGTTGCTGCCACTTTTGTTCAGTTTGTTAAACTCAGTGTTATCTCAGTCTGCTACTACAAGTAAGTATGCTTTTAATCAACAATTGATCAAGCCACTTAAAGAGTCTTTAAAATGGCTGCTAGTTAATATTTCCCAAGAACCTAAGAGCTTACCTGTTGATGCTCATGAAGATGTTCAGCAGCGTTATCTGTATTTGAAAGGTATACGCGTATTTGATGCTCAAGCATTATCAAATCCATATTGCGCAGGCATTCCTTCATTAACGGCAGTGTGGGGGATGATGCATAATTTTCAGCGACGTTTAAATGAAAGGTTGGGCACAAGGCTGCGAATGACTTCATTTTCATGGTTTATTCGACAGTATTCATCTGTATCAGGTAAAAAACTGCCTGAATATGGTATGCAAGGGCCGAAAGAAAACCAATTTAGAAGAGCTGGTATTTTAGAGAATAGATACTGTGACTTAGTGTTTGATCTAGTTGTGCATATTGATGGTTATGAAGATGAATTAACTGAACTTGATAATTCCATTGGCATTATTAAAGCAAGTTTCCCTGCTAATTTTGCCGGAGGGGTGATGCATCCTCCTGAAATTGATAAGGCAAGTGACTGGTGTGCGTTATATCGAAGTGAAGCTCAGCTCTATTCAATTCTGAGAAGGCTTCCTGCATCGGGGAAGTGGATTATGCCGACAAGGCACTCAATCGGTAGTCTTGATGCCTTGTTATTGAAGTTGAAGAAAAATGCTTCGCTGCGCCCTGTTATGACCGGCTATCTTTTACTCGAAAAGCCTCAAGTCCGAAATAAATCTATTGAGTTACAACATTGTTATGCTGAATCTGCCATCGGCGTTGTTGAGTGTGCGACAGCAATTGATATAAGGTTGCAAGGGATGCATAATTTTTTTAGACGAGCTTTTTGGATGCTTGATATAACAGAGACATCAATGCTGATGAAACGGATTTAAAGGAGTTTTATGGAGTTATGTAATGTTTTAAAATATGACCGTTCTTTATACCCTGGAAAAGCAGTTTTTTTCTATAAAACTGATGATAATGATTTCATTCCTCTTGAGGCTGAAATAAGCCGAATTCGTGGTCAGAAGGCTGGATTTACTGAAGCATTTACTCCTCAATTTAAACCTAAAAACTTAGCTCCTCAGGACTTGGCCTATTCTAACCCTTTGGTGATTGAAGATTGTTATGTCCCCCCTAATGTTGAATATCTTTATTGCCGTTTTTCTTTGAGAATTCAAGCAAACTCACTTAAGCCTTCTGGGTGTAGTGAGCCAGAGGTATTCGCTTTACTCGAGAAGTTGGCTGCAACATTCAAAGAGTGTGGCGGGTATAAAGAACTTGCGACGAGATACTGCAAAAATCTGTTATTGGGTACTTGGTTATGGCGTAACCAAAATACAGGTAATACTCAGATTGAAATTAAAACGAGCTCGGGACAGTGTTATAAAATAGCCAACACACGACAATTTGCATGGGATAGTGTTTGGCCCTCTGATGCTCAGCAAGTTTTAGAGGCGTTAAGCGAAGAGATTTACCATGCTTTATCTGATAGTTCCATATTTTGGAGTGCAGATATAACCGCCAAAATTCAAACTACTTTTTGCCAGGAAGTCTATCCAAGTCAAATTCTTGGTGAGAAGGCTGCTAATGGTGAAGCATCTAAACAATTTTCTAAGGTTAAATGTATCGACGGTCGTTTAGCTGTTAGTTTTAACTCTGTAAAAATTGGTGCTGCACTTCAATTGATTGATGATTGGTGGGACGATGATGCCGAAAAACGATTGCGAGTTCATGAGTATGGTGCTGACAAAGAGGTTGGAATCGCACGACGCCCCCCTGAAACTCAACGGAGCTTTTATTCCTTATTTGTTAATGCTGAATTGTATCTAAATGAGCTTAATAAGCAGATAAGTAACCCGGACTGTACAATTAGCCCTGATATTTATTATTTATTTGCTGTTTTGATAAAAGGTGGAATGTTCCAGAAAAAAGCTGAAATTAAGAAGAAGGTTTAGCATGAAGCGGTATTATTTTATGGTTCGATTTATACCTAAAGAAGCAAACTTGGCTCTATTGACCGGACGCTGCATTTCTATCATGCATGGTTATATCTGTAAGCATGATATTCAAGGTCTTGGGGTAAGTTTTCCTGCTTGGTCAGGTGAGTCTATTGGTAACATTATCGCTTTTATTCATACTGATTCTAATGTTTTAAATGCTTTGAGGCTGCAATCTTATTTTCAAGATATGAAGGAGTGTGGCTTCTTTGAGGTTGGGGAGGTTAGCACCGTGCCAACAGGCTGTGGTGAAGTCAGATTTAAGCGTAACCAAGGCATTGCAAAAATGTTTGTTGGCGAGGCCAGGAGACGGTTAAAGCGATTGGAACAAAGGGCATTGGTCAGAGGTGAACATTTTGAACCCAAAAAAAATAGTGAACCTCGAGAATTTGATACTTTTCATCGAATCGCAATCAGCAGCCAAAGTAATAACCAAGATTACATTCTTCATATTCAAAAATGTATCGTAGAGAAACAAGATAAGGCTGTGTTTAATCGCTATGGCTTTGCAACTAATCAGGAGTTGAATGGCACTGTTCCGGATTTATCTAGTTTGAACGGTAGTATTTAACCCTATTTTTTAAGCGCTTAGTAAGCTATTGAAATATATATTTAATAATCGCCTTTAGTTTGTGATGGTATTTAGTCATATTTCATTTTTAAGTATTGATTTTATGCAGTTATTTTTGGTATGTTCATTGTGACCTGCCGAATAGGCAGCTAAAAATGCGTTTCTGAAGAAGCCCCGCGAGTAACGGGGGTGACCTGCCGAATAGGCAGCTAAAAATAGAGAATGGTGTGGGCTCAGCATCTACCCCTTGTGACCTGCCGAATAGGCAGCTAAAAATTTTAAAACAATATGCTGGTAATGAATCTAAAAGTGACCTGCCGAATAGGCAGCTAAAAATGTTAGAGAAATTCAACCAATTAACCATGCTTTAGTCTCTGCCGGATAGGCAGCCAAATCTCTTCTTACGTTATGTGAGAAGAGGTTTTTTAGTATTTTTATATATATAGTAGAACACGAGTTGTCGTTACTTTTGTAATCATTCTCCCAACTAAGATACATCAAATTTAAATACAATCGATCTTAAGCATAACCGCCCAACTGGGCAGACTTAATGTACTCGATAAAAGCCTTAGTGTGCCCATTTTCGCAAAAACTTAACGCTGATATATTCCCAAATGCAGGTATTAGCTCATTGTTAAACCAAAATATGGCCTGGTCTGAACATCCTGCCCACGCAAGTAATAGAGGGAATACATAATCTTGTTCTTCGGCTGTAAAATAATGCCCTAACTTGAGTTTTAGTTGCTCAAAGGAAACTTGGGTAGTAGTCATTCGTTAACTCCTAAAGCATTAATAACAAATATGCAGCGAATTAGCATATTTAAATATAACAGAGTCCGTCAACGAAGGTGTCTTAAGAGTCCAACTATTTAGATTAACAGCAAGAAGTTTTGCTGAACGTTTAGTGGATTAACTAATTTGGCTAAATGATTAGAGTGTCGAAGGCTAGAGCTTCAGTTATCAAGCACTACTTATTGTATTGCAAGTTATATTATTTAGAACTTAACTACTAACGCGTTTTTGCCCCAAAACGATTTTGAACGCAACTTATTGAACCGTTAAGTTTTGCTAAGTTGACCTAATTTTAGTAATGACACAAAGTGTACTCTATTGCAGGTACAGTTCAATTCAAGAGAGATATAATTGGAAAGACAAAAGAGGGTGAAGATGAGTTTATCCATAAAATAGCAGTCTTATCAAGGTCTGTGGTGTAATGGCACCAGCCTGTCTTTGCCCCTTTAGCATCGCGTATATGCACCAGCATTATCGCAGCACCAATATCACCAACTTGAAAGAGAAGCCTTCAAAGAGGCGTAACGCCATACTTCATATAAAAGTTATTTTTTTGCATAAGCTATATATTGAAAATTACCCTTGAGAGGTTGAGTTTCAAAAGCATTATTGTTAAGTTATCGAAATGAAATATATTCCAACTCTTACATCATTCTTCTTCTGGTGGCGCTCTAATTAGAGCGGCACAGAATTCTTACATTCTTAAGCTGCTGGAAGGTAGCTAAGACGGTAATTTCTTTAGTATCTCCAGTAGTGATTTATTTTAACTAGGAGATATACCCGTGAACTCAAAGCAAGATTCAGATAAGCCAGAAATTATTTTAACAGGTGATAGAGCTACAGGCCCATTGCATTTAGGTCATTATGTCGGTTCTTTAAAGCAGCGTGTAGCTTTACAGGCAATTCATGAACAAACTATTCTTGTTGCTGATATGCAAGGTCTTACTGATAATGCTCATAATCCGAAAAAAGTATCATCCAACATTCTAAATGTCGTTGCAGATTATCTAGCAGTTGGCATCAACCCTTCTATAACAACGATTTGCCTTCAATCAAAACTACCCGCCCTTGCTGAATTAACTATGTATTACAGTAATCTTGTATCAATCAGTCGCTTAGAGCGAAATCCAACCGTTAAAAGTGAGATTCAACACAAAGGGTTTGAACGTTCGATTCCTGCTGGTTTTTTAACATACCCAATATCTCAAGCTGCTGATATAACGGGTTTTAACGCAACATTAGTTCCTGTTGGGGATGATCAATTACCAATGCTCGAACAAACTAATGAGATAGTGAGAAAAGTTAACTCACTAGCAGGACGTATTGTTTTGAATGAATGTCGACCCTTATTAAGTAATGCATCACGTTTACCAAGTACAGATGGGAAAAATAAGATGTCTAAGTCGATGGGCAACGCCATTAATCTTGGGGCTACCGAAAAAGAGATCTCCGCAGCGGTAAAATCTATGTATACCGACCCTAATCACCTAAGGGTTGAAGATCCTGGCAATGTCGAAGGAAATATTGTTTTTACTTATCTTGATGCTTTTCATCCAGATGAAAACTATATCAGCCAACTAAAAGAGCACTATCAACGGGGAGGGCTTGGTGATGGTACAACTAAAAAAATATTGGAAGAATGTTTACAGGACATGCTCCGACCAATAAGAGTGAGAAGATCTGAGTTTTTAAGTGATAAGGCTCAACTAATTGATATTTTGATAAAAGGAAGTCAAGTATCTAGAGATAAAACAGAAAAAGTACTTTTTGATGTTAAAGATATCTTTGGACTTAATATTTTCTGAACAACTTGTTTTCAACAGCTAGCTTCTAGACAAATAATTGGCAGAAGGCCTCGAAGCTGTTGTGCGCTCATACTAAAGTTTAATAATTCTTAATAGTGTTTGATCATTTATATTATAGTTTGATGTTTTTTGGGACTTTTGGTGAGGAAACGGGTTAAGGACTAACTCATTTCTGCCCCATTATGAGTTAATCACGATTTCTGACTAGCATCATTTATCTAATGATAGAAATCAAATATCGACTTCGAAATCTATAAAGCAGTGACCAAAATAGATGCGCCACTACACAGATATAAACCTTAGAGGTAATTAAAAATGTATAATTTTCGTAGTTATATTGTTGGCGGTTATGCATATTATAGAAGTA
>TARA_R110002033_G_scaffold171155_1_pt1 | contig 21649 bp, 11 predicted proteins | sample TARA_R110002033 | Tara Oceans TARA_R110002033 (sample SAMEA4397051) | marine metagenome | biome: Polar Biome; feature: [SRF] surface water layer (ENVO:00010504); material: water (ENVO:00002006), including particulate matter (ENVO:01000060) such as... | depth 5 m
GCCTAACTCTTTTCATTTAAAAGCAATATATGCTGAGGAGTAGGTATAGGCTCAGTTCTAAGCGTCAGTCTATAATTAAAGAACTAATCTTGATGTTTCCAGTTTTCTTGGTTTAATGGCATTTGGTTTAGTAAATCTCGTCTAGATCGCCAATCGGGCATGTGAGTGTCGAGCAGGGCCTTAAATCTACTGTTGTGCTGCCGCTCTTTAAAATGTAGCAATTCATGCAAGATGATATATTCCAAACAGGGCAGAGGCTTTTTAGCTAAATCTAAATTAAGCCGTATATTTCCTTCTTCTACATTACAGCTACCCCATTTGGTTTTCATTTTTTGGATCTGCCAATCGCTGATAGTGACACCAGTTTTCTTCGACCATTTATCGATAAGGCCAGGTGCTCTGGCTTTTAGTCGGCCACGATAGTATTCAGTCAATACTTTAAGTTTTACTTCCTCTGAGGCATCAGTGTTTACGGTTAGGACAAGCTTACCACCCTTTAGTTTGATCGTCTGAGATTTGAGGGTATCGCTTTCAATCACTTGAAGTCGGTAACGTCTGCCCCATAGATAATGCGTCTCTCCATTTACCATCTCCCTTGTAGATTGACGCTCTTGCTTGTCAAAGGCAGCCTGCTGACGCCGAATCCAAGGTATACGGTGGATGACAGCCATCCGAATGGCCGTATCGGTCATAGCATCAGGCGCAGATACTCTGACCTGTCCATCAGGTGGCATCACGCTGATATGTAGGTTTTTAATATCCTTGCGAGTTAAATGTATATCTAACTCGCCAATCTTAATAAGCGCAGACTTAACAATCACTGATACTCCTGTTGTGCTTTCACCAAATTAATCAGCTCTTCTAAGTCAGTATCAACTTCATATTCTTTGATGACCTGATGCACCGCGTTTTTAATCTTGCGCTCTTTGATTAGGTGACCCCAGCAATCAGCCTGTTTATTGAGCCTAATAGCAGCGTCTACTTTATCTGCCAAGTCCTCATTTTGATCCAAGTTATCATATAGTGCGCGCTTAGCAGGGGTGTTAATAGCATCAGGATATGCGTCACCACTTGCTGTGCCAGTCGGATTGATTACTTTAGAGGCTAGCTGGCGTATCTTTTGTAAGTACTCAGCGTAAGCAATGGCTTTTTGTCGACGTAGCTCAATGAGCTCATCGAGTAAGGCAGACATATGCTCGTAGTACTTTGGGTTGACGGGGTTTTCATCCACAATCGTTTTGCGAACGTTGTTTTCAATGGTCTCTGCGACGTTTTCAGGGTTGCTCGCGATATCCTCAGGTATGGCTTTGATTAAAGCTTCAGGCCCTTGATTGACAATAAGCTCAATAAGTCCTAAATCTTCAAAGTCGATAACCGTCTCACTAGGTGTGGCATGAATATAAGTGTCTAACATTCTACGCATGGTCGGCTCATAGCTTTTCATATCGATATGGTCGCCACTCATAAGCTTGATGTTATTTCGCACGGACTCAAAGTGTTTTACATCGTCTTTAATGCGTTTGATTTCCTGATCGCTATATCCTGCTTCAGACATTTCATTGGCAATGTTTCCATAAGCACGTATCAGCTTGGAGACGCTTTTGTACAGGGTGAGTCTAAGCTGTTCTTGTTCTATTTTTTCAGCCTCAGCCGTGCCCTCGCTAGGACAAAAGTAAGCGCCATAATCTTGTGTATTTCTAGGGTATTTAACAGGCTCACACAGTCCTCTGACCATCTCTAGGGCATCATCTAGGTTTTGTTTTGCGGCAGTTAATCGATTCTTTAACAGCCCGTCAATATCTTCATCTTCGTATTCCGAAAACGCGCCTTGCGTATAGTCAGAGATAGTACTGTTTAAAGACTGAAATAGATCCTGATAATCAATGATATAGCCATAGTCTTTTTCTGCACCATCGAGTCTGTTAACACGGCAAATGGCCTGAAAAAGATTGTGATCAGCCATCTTTTTATCAATATATAGATAAGTAGCAGAAGGTGCATCGAATCCTGTCAGTAGTTTATCTACAACTATCAACAGTCGCATTTGACCTGGTTCTTCGATGAAGCGTTTTTTAACTGACTTTTCAAAGTCCTCGGCCTTAGAGCCTGCTTCTTGTTCGCTAATATCATAATAATCAGCAATCATTCTGCGATAGATTCGATATTTAAAAAGCTTCTCTGTCATGCCTTCGCCAGTTTCTTCACCTTTGATGCTATCTGCAGTCGGTAAGTAACTGGTCACAATTGCCACTTTGCCTTTCAAGAAAGAGTTCTCAAAGGCCTCATAAGATTTACAGGCTTGATAAATACTATTGCACACAAGCATGGCATTGCCATGACCATCCATAAGCCTTGGCTTTTTCTGCATATCGAGCAAGATGTCATTGACGATGCACTCTATGCGCGACTGACTAGACAGAACCCGCTGCATGGTTCCCCATTTTTGCTTAAGCTGGCTTTTAGCAATATTGGTTAAGCCACGAGTATGAGCATCGAACCATTCATCGACTTTCTTAGAGGAGGTAAGCTGTTGATCGATATCACGTGCTTCATACAGGAGGTCCAATACCACACCGTCAGCAACTGCTTCATCGAACTTGTAGGTGTGAATAAAGGGTCCAAATACTTCGATAGATTTCTTCTTATCTTTTTTGAGTAGTGGCGTGCCGGTAAAACCGACAAACATCGCTTCTGGCAATAATGCCTTCATAGCGCTGTGCAGCTTGCCAGACTGAGTGCGGTGACACTCATCAACAAAGACAAATAAATCGCCCTTAGGGCTAAAGTCTGACGGTAAGCTGGCTTGAATGTCCTTTATAAAGTCGTCTGTGTCTTTACTGTCATGGCTATCATCATCACCGCCGCGACCAAATTTATGAACTAAGGAGCAGAGTAACCAAGGGTTAGGCTGATTTAGCTGGGTAATAAGATCAGCACCGCTCTTGGTGCGATATATTGATTCATCGACACCAAAAAAGACCTTCTCAATTTGTTCATCAAGCTCGGTACGGTCAGTAATAATGAGTACACGGCTATTGGTAACATTCTCCCGTATCCATTTAGCCAGCCAAACCATGGTCAAGCTTTTGCCTGAGCCTTGGGTATGCCAAACAATCCCATCCTTGCGCTGTGCAATGTGTTTTTTTGCCGCCTGTATCCCGAAATACTGATTGTGTCGACAAGTCTTTTTGACACCCGAATCAAAAACAATGAAGTTATTGATGATGTCTAAAAATCGGTGCTTATTGCACATATGATATAGATGGAAGTCTAAGGGCTGATCGGTGAAGTTAGCGTTTGCTAAAGTAAGATGCGTCGGTACGCTAGAATCAGACTGGGGCGTATGATTGAGGTTGGCTTCTTTCCATTCTAAATAATACTTCTCAGGCGTTTCGATCGTGCCATAGCGTAAACCTTGGGTATCATTACCTGCCATAACCAATTGTATGCTGCTAAAGAAACCGCGAATAAATTCTTTCTTTTGGTTGTCTAGGTTCTGATGAATGCCTTCGGTGACGTTGATGCTAGAGCGTTTGAGTTCAATAATGCCCAGTGCAATGCCGTTGACATAAAGGACGATATCAGGACGTTTTTTATTCTCGCCCGTGATAGAGACTTCCTCGGCAATGGCAAAGTCATTGGCCTCAATATTGTGCCAATCAATCAGCCAAATGGTTTCCTTATGATCGCCAGTGCCTTCTTTTTCTTTAATGCCATAGCGCAGTAGTTCATAGACCTCTTTATTGGCATCGTATAATTTAACGCCACTGCCCAGTGCTGCTGCTTTTTCTAGAGCATTAATGGCTCTATTTTGCAGAGTGCGGCTGACATTACGTGAGCTTAACCATGCTGCCAAAATTTCAGGCTCAATATTCCTGTTATTAGGTCGGTCTTTGAAGTCGCCTAGATAGCGATAGCCTAGCGTGTCGGTAAAAAATCGTATCACACGGTTTTGCGTGAGTCTTTCTATGTCGGTGACGTTACTCATGACTTGTTTCCTTGATTTCTATACCTAGTGCCTCTTCGAGAATACCAAACATTTCATTCTCATGTTCAGTAATTGCTTCTAGATTCCATTCATCATTATGCTTTCCTAGCGTCTCAATCATCTTATAAAGCTTTAAAGAATCAATATGGTTTTTAAATGATTCATCATAATATTCTTTTTTAGCTAAAGGCTGATGATTACTAACACGGGAGTTTAAACCTCTGTTTATAAGGCAAAGATTACCAAAGCGATGAATATCATCGATGTTATGGTCGACTTTTTCGATTTTATGAATCGGAGTCTGAGGAATGAAATGTTCAATAGAACCTTGTGTAGAGGGTCTGAATTTCTTTTTATCCTCTGATTTAATGTTATCCTTCAACCAAATCAAGTAATCTAAATAGTTGAATACAAAGACATTGATGTAAGGGTATCTTAATTGCTGTGACAGTTTCTTGAATTCAATAGTTTGAGGTGATAGTGACGGACTGGACAAAGTTGTTCCGCTATTATTATTTATATGGCGACGAAACTCTTGAAAGTAATCATTGACGATATTATTCGGCTTGGTTCGATCAGATTGAGCAATATATCTTCTAAGCATATATGCTTTAGCCAGCCCATCGAGGTAGCTCAGAAATTGTTCACCATCGATACCTTGCTCACGCTCGTCAAACACCAAATAAAGATACTGCAAGGAGGTATTTAACCAGTATTTAGAATTTAGAGTAGGTGCAGAGACATGAAAGGCGCTTTGTAGAGTAACTAAACTGGCATTTAAGTCTGGTCTGGTTGAGTCCTTTGGCATATTTTGTTTATAAGAAGGACCTGACGCCTCGTTGATTAGCTGCTCAAGTGTCCAATAGCCTTTTTTCGCTTCTGTATTACGTTTAATAATATATTGATCAAATAAAAACTTTGCTTTCAACAAGGTGTAAAGGAACTGCTCTATTTTAGTTACCTTATTGGTCACCTTAGAACCAATTAAATGATTATCAAATTCAATCAATAACTGCTTATCATCAAGCGATATAATATCATTTTGAGGGTTGTCAGCTAGGTTTTGAGTCACGTGTACTCTTAACACCTGCAATAAAAAATTGGGAAAATCTATCAGGCTATAATAGGTTTCATCATCCTCATCGCCCTTATTCTTTTTGGCTGGATTAGTAGGTATAGCGATGTCATTATTAAATAAAATGTCACTTAAGCTAATGATATTTTGAGACTCTACTTCTGAAGCTGTTTTAGAGCTATCTCTACTCTTTTTGGTAGTTTGCTCGTTGCAATCTTGAATATAAAAATCAAGCAAATCAGAAAAGTCTTTTGGCTCAAAATGTGCCCAGTCTGATGAAAAAATCTTTTTACGTAGATCAGTTGTAAAGCCATACTGCACGTATTTATTCATATGACTGCAAGTATTCCAAATCAAATCTAACAGGCTCTTGCAATGTTGTGTTTGCTTTGTATCGGCAGAAGTGTCACTGCTAATCACTGATAGCAGTCTGGCCTTAATGATTTCGTGCTTTTCTAATTGCTCACCTCGGTTGTTCATGACTTCAAAGTAGTGATTAAGGTCTGTTTCTTGAGGAACAGGAACTCTTGCTATCTCTACTTCATCGAACAAAAAGGTACAAAAATCATTGATGGATATAACTTCATTATTTCCATCAAAAAGATGCTTCATTGTTTTGGTTAAAATGTCATAACCATCGATAATAGACTGATTGATAGACGTGTCTTTGGTAAAGCGGGCTGAATCATCGTTATAAAGTAAAGATAAAGTGTAAGCTGAATGTGGGCGACTTTCAAAGGATAAGTTTGGCTGGTTGAAGTGTTCTAAATAAGAGTGACAATACTGACGATGGTTATGATGTAAATATATTGCCAGTAGGGTTAGGGTGGTTAAGCGTTGCTGACCATCTATTACTTCAAACAAGGATTGACTGGTAGTGGATTTTTCAAAGACAACTAAGGTACCCAAATAGTAAGTTAAGTTTGGGTCACGATTATAAGCATCAATAATATCTTTGATTAATGTTTCAATCTCAACAGTGCCCCACGCATAGTTACGTTGATACATCGGAATGACATATTTATCGTCATTGGTCAGCAAGTCTTTGATAGGTAAAGAGCTTACTTCCACACTTGAGTTATTCATTGTTATGTTATTCTCCTGACGTATCTATGTAGTTGAGACTATCAAATAGCGTGTAAATATCGCTATTACTTTCAGGTTTATGGTTATTGGCTAATTCGCTGACTTTGAGAGACGGTATAGAAGTGATGACTACGTTCTTTGGTGATATCGCCTCGTTGATACGCATAAACATACCTTTATTGTTTGCTGCGCGATTATCGACTGTACTAAGACCGACACCATAGTTTGTTAGTCGAACGTTATAAGCCCACACAAATAGAAGCTCTACTGCATGTGACAGCTCTTCTGTGCCAAATTTATCCATATAATAAATTAACGCATTATCAAAGAGGTTACGTGTCAGCTTGTCTCCTTTACGCTTTCGTTGATGGTCATTATAAGAATCTAAGGTATTCATTATCTTAGAGGCGCGCTTATTTAATGCGTGGTTAAACAGGGTAACGATTTGCTTAGAATCATACTTTTGATCATTATTAATGGCTTTATACTTAATTATCAGCGCATCATAATGCGCCACCATTTCAAAAAACCGTCTGCCGTTAATGATGGTTTGATCAATAGAGAAAGGATAAGCAGTGGGCTTGCCTGCGATTTTGCAATGGACACTGTTGTTATAGTCATCAATATAGTGGTGAGTGATGGCTAAGTGTCTGGTATAAGGCGGAAGTGTCTCTGCCTCTAGAGTAATGCCTTTGAATGCTACAACATCATCTTTGGTAAATGTCTGCGCTGACTGACCCCGCGACCAGCGTCTAATACGATATAAATGATTTGAGAATAATTTGTCCAGTCTGTCATCATCTAGATTTTCCCAGTAGTCGACAGTCTTTATTCTTAATGCGTCATCATCAGTCTTAAACTCGCGTAAATGAAACGCTTTTAGTAGATCATGAGGGTAAAGATCTTTACCTCGGGAGTTTTGAGAATCAAAAAACTGAAACGCTTCAGATTCTGTATCTAAAACAAATATCACTACTTCGCATCGAGTTAATAGAAACCGAATATGTTCAAGGTTAAAGTCGCCTCTGCTAATAATATTAGAGATAACTTTATAGTTTTCATGTAGGTTATATAGCGAGAAATCATCTTCAAATTGAGGTCTGTTAATAAAAGTTTGGACTTTCTGAGGCAGCTCATCCAATACCTTACGGATACTTTTGACTTCGTCTGATTCTTTGTTGTTTTGACAATAAGTATTAATAGCTAGTAAAGCCAACATTAGGGTAAGGGTGCGTTGTTGACCATCGACAATATCTAACCTGCTTTTTTCGGTATTATTGTGCAATACCACCGTGCCTAAACGGTAGGCTGGTTTATCACTGTGCATTCTAATATCATCGAATAAACTCATGACATTTTGAGCAGTCCATTTATAAGGACGCTGGTAATCAGGGATAGTAAGTGAGTCCTCATTCAACAGTTTCGCTACAGATATAATCTGTTGATGTAATTTGTGAGGCGATTCACTTTTGTACTGACACTCTTTTTGGGACTCTTCCACAGAGTTACTCATACTCGCCTCGTTCTTCAACTTCTTTGCCCATGGCTTTAGCAATTAGGGCAATAAGCTGATTGCGCCTATCCGCTATAAATCCGTCAAAGTCATCTTCACGCAGTAGAGTAGGAGATATTGAGTGGCTGGCAAGTAGCTCATTCATTTGCTCATCTGATAAACCAACTTGTTTTTCATTTTGAATCTTGGGTAAATAAATAGAGGGCGCATCGCCGCCTATTTTTCGATTGGCTTTATATGAGATGCTGGTCTTGTTGAGAATGCTATCGTAAACCCTATAATCTAGCCCTCGATCTTCACACCATTTTCTAGGAAAGATATGATGGATATCAAGCGCAAGCTCTTGCTCGGCATCTAGCTCTTGAATAGTGGCATTCCAGAACCAATCCTTTGCGCCTTCACGTAGTATCAATATATTGATGGCTTTATACGCTGCGCTATTACGCGAGCGTAAGCTATGTAATCTTTCTGGTTGAAAAAAAGCATCGCTCACGGTGCGTGGTAGTTTGTTATCGTCATCGAACCATGCAAGCAGCTCTTCAAAATCATTAGCGATACGTGTCTCTACAGCACCACCGTATAACTCGCCCAACACACCAGACCAATACCATCTAGCGAGCTTTTCATAGATTCTTGGCTCAAGCCAGCGATTACCGAGCTTTGTCATCACTGCTGCTAGCGGAACAACTTGCGTGCTATATGGCAGCTCGCTTCGAGCATAAAAATACTCTTTGCGTAAAAATTGAGCCGCTTGTTTAAAACCTTGCTCCACTGCATCAGCATAGGCCTGCCAACTTGACAGGGGTAATTTGAGCATATCAGTACGCTTTGCACTTACAGGGCGTAGTTGCTTGCCGGTTTTTCCTACGTCCATATCAGCATTTCGCAAATCATAAGTATGCAATATAGTCACGGCTTGTAATATTTCAGTTGCCTCAGTGCCCTTCAATAGCGGATGTGATGTAATACGAGATTGACGTGACTTAACATTGCGAATGTCAGATCCGAACCAGTCATCACGCAGATTGTAACTTTCAGCTGCATAACTTGCCGTGATTAGCTCAAACACCGAAAGCTGGACGCCGCCTGTATTTACTTTTTCAAATACTAAGCATACTGCTTCTTTTGTAGATTCTTTTTTTAGCTCAATAATGGGAAGCTGATAAGTGGTAAAAGGGTGAATAATCTTGGTCAAAAATTCCATAAAGACGAACATATCACTTTGTTTTTCGATATTCGCTGCAAGGTATTTACTCAGCTCAATCTGCCACATATTAGAGTTAAACATCTGGTCACAAGGGAACATCATGTGTTCGCACTCTTTTTCGATAGTCGATAAATCTATATCGATATCACGTCCGAAGTTGCTTTTGATTTGTTTGTTTTCATCTACAGAGAGGATAGCGTCTTCGATATAATCTTCGGACTCGATAGCCTTACGAATATCAAAATAATAGTGACGCTGGATGGCTTTGCCTTTACTGGTGCGGGTCTGCACTGGCGTCGTCAATCCTATCGCTTGCGTTAAGGTGGTCAGGCGCTGCTGACCATCAAGGATAAGCTTTTGTGGCTCTACACTGACATCAATCGACTTCTCCAAGCCTTCGACAGGGCGAGTCTGAAACCTCACCTCGCCACCAGTCTCGAGTAGCATGACTGCACCAACTGGGAAAGAGCGGGCGATACTCACCAATAAGTCTCGGACATGGTCATCATCCCATACCCAGCCACGTTGAAAGTCTGGCAGTTGAACCTTGCCAAGCTTAATGTCATTGAGTAATTGGCTAAGGAGCATTTTGGTGGAGTCAAAAGTAGTCATTGATTGAGTCGTCCTATTTATTAATTATATTTACTTTTCTTATTAATGTGCCAACCGCACCTTACCAGTCAACAGCTGCTGCATCATACCTTGCTTAATATCGCGGGTTTTGGCTAAGCGCTGCTGCAATGCTTGAATCTCGGCATCCATATCGGAGAGAATAGTGGCAATGGCGGTTTGTTCAATTGAGCTATTAGGTAAACTAACTTTCAAAGAACTAAATTCACTGATCCAGTGTCTTTTATGATCACCTACTTTATAGTCAATATTTGATAATAATAAGTAAATTAACTGAATTGGTATAGAAGTAGACTTTGGCTTTAGGATTTTCATTGCAGAGGATTTAACTTTGAACGGAAAGTTTACAAACTGTGTGGCAGTTGTAAAATCATCAAATATGATTGTTGGAAGATTTCTATAGATTCCATGTGTTTCTTCAGTGTAACCAAGGATGAAAGACTTTCCAGCTGTTAATACAGGTGTAGTACCATCTTCAAGAAATTCTTTGCCATCAATAATATATTTAGTAGGCTGCTCATAAGATAATAAATCCCTAAGCTCTACTAAATCCCAATCCTCAGGAATCCGTCCCAGCTCAGTCTGCTTAAACCCTTTAGGGCTGCCATCATCACGAGTGGCAAATTCAGGCAGGCGAGTTTTGCCAGTGAGTAGCTGTTGCATCGTGCCTGTTTTAATCGCTTCTTTTTTCGCAATCAGCTTTTCTAGTGATTGAATTAAATTATCGACATCAGATAGGGCGGTGGCGATAGCGGTTTGTTCTTGAAGTGAGGGCAGAGGGATTATACTCTTCTTAAATTCAGACATTCCGATTAGGTTTTTCATAGCACCACCTTGGGTGCTATCAGTAATTCGATCTTGAAAACTGTCTGAATTGAATACCTGATAAAAATATCTTGGCTCGATTAAACTGTTTAGCTTAATTTTAAGAAGGGCTTGATTAATAATGCCTTTTGGTGCATTTTTAGGTATTTGATATATTCTACCAATGGTGCCAGAGCAACTAACTATAAATTCACCTGAATTTACTGAAAACCTCGATAGCTCCTGAAATTTACTAGCGCTAATATAATATCTGCCAATATCAACAGATGAGTAAATAGCGTTTCTCTGTTCGTAAACTTTGAAACCTTTTTTGACAAAAGAGTTTTTCTTCAAGGCACCTCCAAAAGGGCCTCTTACCAGACCATTATTTTCAGCAACGTCAACTAATTGATGGATAGACCAATCATTTGGGAAGATACCTATTTCAGTATGTTGAAAATCAGATTGGACTTTTTTATTTTTCACCTCACTCATTACGCTACTCCCATCGCTTGCAAATGCGCTTGTACTTTCTGACTTAACGTCTCCACCTCATCTACGATTTGCGATAAAGGCTCAGCATAACGCTCATCTAGATCTTTAATGCGATTGGCAAGTTGGGCAGTGATGCGCTCAATTTCATCTTCGATACGCCCTTGTAGCGTGGCGTGCCATTTATCATCAATCAATAGCGTCTTGATAGCCGCTTCATCCAAAGTCGGGTAATGCTTAAATACCGCTAGATCTAAGGCATCTTGCGCTTCTTTTAATGACTTTTTCGCATTAGCTTCTAGCTCAAAATAAGCGAGTAATTTCTTAAGTGCATTGATCTCATCGCTATCACGCGCAAGCTTGAGACGCGCGTTGACACTAGACTTAGTAAAGCTGCCTTTATCAGTGGCGGCATCCGCTAGTAAGCCTTCCTCATCGCCATGCTCTTCCGTATAGTCAGCTATGGTACTCGAGGCAGTATCTAGCTCAGCCTGTAGCGCATCGATATGGGTTTGCTCATCGCTATAGTAGCGCGCAATGATAAGTGCAGGCGGAATCAGCTCGGCTTTATACTTGACCTTATTAATAATCAGATCAGGCTCTTCTTTAAGCTTTTCACCTTTAGCCGCGAGCAACTTGCGCAGCTGTGCGCCTACTTGCCAGCCATCTTGACTAATAGCATAGACATCGTCCTGCAAGCCTTCACTCCAGTAGTCCATCAAGATTTGATAAATATCGTACTTATCGAGTAGGGGCGCAGTGGCATAGCGTTGTAGCAGGTCTTCACCGATTTTATGAATAAGCGCTTTGGGTCTATCGCCTTTGGTTATCTCACTCAGCTGTATGGCTTGCCACCAGTCATTGAACGGCGTTAAGCTTTGCTTAGCAAAGGCAATAAACTCAGGATGAGCCAATACTGCCGCTTTGACCTCAGTCGATGCTACGAGACACTCGCGGTAACCGTCTCTACTATGCGTCATTTCAGAGAATAGCGTCTTGCGTAAGTTAGGTAATACTCGCCAATAAGACTCTAGAGAGTCGATATCTGCGACAGGAATGCCGCCTTTTAAATGCGCGGTCAAATCATGCTGATCTTCATCTATACTGGCATCGATATAGCGAGGAATGTTTAAGTTATAGTCGTTATCAATGATTTCATCGAGCTGTATCATTCGGCTATAGCCATCTAGAGTGACTTGAGAATTAAAGACATCGACGATTTTGTGAATGTCTTGGCTACGTAAGCGGTTTTTATTACCGTCTTTCATGTAGCCACGACTGGCATCTATCATAAACAGACCCGCGTCACCTTTGGCTCGGCTCTCAGCAGTGTTTTTATCTATCACGATGACACAAGCAGGTATGCCCGTACCGTAGAAGAGGTTGGCTGGCAAGCCGATAATGCCTTTGATATAGCCTTGTTTGATAAGGTTCTGGCGGATATGCGCTTCGGCATTGCCTCGGAACAGCACGCCATGTGGCAAGATCACTGCGCCAACGCCCGTGCTTTTTAAGCTTTTGATAATATGTAAAAGGAAAGCATAATCGCCATTTTTCTCAGGTGGAATACCCCAAGTAAAACGGTTAAACTCATCCGACTCTGGATTTAAGCCACTGGTCCAGTTTTTATTACTAAAGGGCGGGTTTGCCACGATAAAATCAAAGGTCTTAAGCTGACTGCCTTCTACAAAGTGCGGGGAAGATAGGGTGTTGCCTTTGTAGATATCTGCACCCGTCGCCCCATGCAAGATCATGTTCATTTTCGCAAGTGCGGTCGTGGCAAAGTCCATCTCTTGACCATAGATCGTCAAGCCACGTGGTGCTTCATCACTGACTTTTAGTAGCAGAGAACCTGAACCACAGGCAGGGTCGTATACGGTCGCGTCTTGTGGCGTATTGTCGTCAACGCCGATAATCTTCGCTAGAATACGTGACACTTCCGATGGCGTATAAAACTGACCCTTAGATTTACCAGATTCTGTAGCGAAATGACGCATTAGAAATTCGTAAGCATCACCTAGTAAGTCATCACCATCAGCACGGTTGCCCGATAGATCTAATCCCTCAAAGATACCGATTAGCTTCGATAAGCGGTCGATATGCTCTTTGCCTTTACCCAGTTTTTCTTCATCGTTAAAGTCAGCAACGTCAATGACACCGCGTAAACCGTTAGCTTCAGCCAGCTTAGCGATAATCTTATCGACCTTTTCGCCGATCTCTTTGTCACCTTTTAGCGCCACCATGTCATCGAAGCTGCCGCCTTCTGGTACTACGATATCGCCAAAAGCGTCGTCTTTATATTTATCAGACACGTATTTCATAAATAGCATGGTCAATACGTAGTCTTTGTATTGGCTGGCATCCATGCCACCGCGTAGCTCATTGCAACTTGCCCAAAGGGTAGAATAAATCTCGGTTTTCTTAAGTGCCATAGTTATAAATCTTATGTTTAGAGAATGCTTTATTGAATGAAAAAATATCGAAGAATGGTAGCACATTACTGCTTGTTTGCTTACCGTATAGGTTGACTTAAAGGATTAATGGTATTGACCTCAGTGTAGTTATAGTACTGCTAAATGAGAAGGGTGTTTGAAGAAAAATAAATGCTATGTGTCATCTAGTGTCGTGAGAGGTTAGCGGTAATTTGAACGATAGCTATTTTTTAAACAAAAATATAAATGCATTTAGATATTAATTCTCGATATTTTCTAAATATCTATTGTCAATAACTTCCCAATCATTTGTTTGTTACCTTTAGTCTGATTAATTTTGATAAACAATAATTGGTTTATGTTACTATTCTCTTTTTGTAAGTTACAGCTTGTAATTAAGGTTATGTAATACCGTCAAACGTATTTGTTGACGTACCTCTTTCCCATGAATTTAAGCTGACATTAATTTAGTAATATTTAGGATTGATAAGTTGAATAGTATAACTTTCAATTTCTTATTTGATGGGATAGGTGATATTGATGGATTGGTTAAAAGTAGCGCAGTTTTCGCAAGGCTATTATGTTTTCCCTGCAATAATTTTCATCTTTATTGCTTACATCAGTTTGCGGTTTTTTCTAAATTATTTAAGTCCTGCTAAGGAACTAAACCATAAAATATCACAACTAGCTGATGAATTAGACAAGCTTGATGACAACCCTAATCTTGATAAAGATTCATTAGATGCAAAGTTTGATGGCAACCCTTCTTTGAAGCAAGCTTGGATAAGCTATAAAAAAACCTTTCATGATACTTATGAAACAGTGGATGGCGAAGCTAAGGTAGCTTATTCACGGGCAACGGTACCAAGCGAGGTGTTTTTCACAGAGTCTATTGTTGTCGATATACCGTTGAAGGTGGATTTTTATAAGCATCTACCAGGCATTATTACTGGTGTCGGTATTATCGTGACATTTCTTGGTTTGCTAATTGGACTGTTAGCGTTCGACCCTGCTGGCAATCCTGACAAGGTTCAAGACAGTTTAGCGTTACTGCTAACAGGTGTCGCAGAAGCCTTTATGGCCTCTGGCTTAGCTATCGCAGCTGCCATGGTTATTACTTGGCGTGAAAAATCATGGCTTAGACAGTGCTACGCACAATTACAACGGTTAAATACAGCCATTGATAACGCTTTTACTGCTGATGAAAGTGGTGAGGAGTATCTAGCCAAGCTACTGAAGTCATCTCAAGCAAACGAGGTGAATGCCAGGCAGCTTAAAGACAGCTTAGTTAATGACTTAAAAGCCATGATGACTAACTTGGTCGAAGAAAATAAAAGAAATCAAGCTGCCTTTGCAACTCAATTAACTGATTCTTATGCTCAAACAAGTCAATCGATGGCAACCCAGATTGGCGATTCGATTAAGGATAGCCTTCAAGATCCTTTAGATAAGATTGCCTCGAGCGTGCAGCAAGTGAGCGGTGACCAAGGATCGGCTGTACAAGAACTTATGACTGATGTACTAGCCGCGTTTATGAGTAAGCTAGAAACGACGTTTGGTAGTCAAATGACAGGTATGAGCGAGATGATGACTCAATCTGTCACGGCTATGCGTGAGATGCAGTCAGGATTTTCTCAATTAATGACAGACATGCAAACTAACAGTGAAGTTTCGACCAAAACGTTAGAGACACAAATGGCAAAAATGATGGATGATATTCATCAAAAGCAGAATGAGATGTCTACCCAAATGACTGAAATGGTAGAAAATCTATCTGCAGGTTCGGCCAAGATTGGCGATCAAGGGCTGCATGCTGTTGAGCAGCTAAATAACAAAGTATCAGAAATGGTGTCGGGTTTAGGTACTTCAATGTCAGGTCTGTTATCAAATGTGGCAGAGCAACGTATCGATCAGGATCGCCAAATATTAGACAATCAGCAAAAATTGCATGAGCAGTCATCTGTATTGATTGATAACTTAGGTAGTGAAATTAAAGAGCTGATTGTTCATAGCCAAAATGCAGTTCAAAGTCATAAAGAAAATATTCAAAAACTATCTCAAGTGACCACTGATAGTATTACTGGTATGAATACTGGCGCAGACAAGATGCGCTTAGCTTCTGAGCAGTTTACGACAGCTGGTAGCTCACTAGTCACAGTGACTGGTAAAACCTCAGAACTTATTGCAGAGGTGAATACCACTTCAACCAACATGACCAGTGCAAGTAGTAACCTAATTGAATTGATACGAGATTATAAGAACTCTCAAAACAGCGTTAATATTGCCATTGAAACACTAGAGAATCTTATTCAGCAGTCAAAGTCTGAAGCTGGCATGAGTAGTAAAATGCTTAATGACATGCAGAATATGACCACAGCTTTAGACAAAGTGAAGATGGAAATGCAAGAGTATCTATCAGAGGTAAGTGATGTTTTGGTGAAGAGCTTTGATAGTTTTGGCACCTCCGTTGAAAGCAGTCTAAATCACTCGCTAAAGTCTTTTGATAATACACTTGACCAAGCTGTCAAACGTCTGGCAACTGGTGTTGAAGGTCTAGGTGATGTAGTAGAAAACCTTGAAGATCTTACGCAAAAAACCAGACGCTAATTCGGGAGTGTATCGCTAATGATTGGTAATAGGTACGCTAAGAAGCATCGTTCAAAAGATGAGGGTGAAAAACCTTTTTGGATTTCATTTGCTGATCTGATGACAGCGCTAATGACATTGTTTTTGGTAGTGATGGCAGTATCTTTAATGGTCGTCACTAAGAAAATTAATGAAGCCACACAAGCAGAGAAAGAACGCAGTTCAGAGGTCTTAGATATCTGTACTAGTATTAAAGACGACCCTACTTTAAAGAATCAGTTGATCACCGTAGACTGCAAAGAAAACCGTATAAATTTTGGTGAAGCGGGTCGGTTTGGGTACAACGATTACCGATTGAATGAAGAAGGTATAAAAGCGCTAAGTGCTTTGGTACCAGTTGTCTTAGAAGCTGCTAATAGTGAGAATGGTAAAAAATGGTTTAAGCAGATCGTGATTGAAGGTTTTACAGATACAGATGGATCGTATTTATATAACCTAAATTTAAGCTTGCGTCGTTCGGAGTGGGTGATGTGTAGTTTATTGGATCCCACATTTAATCAAGATCTGGATTTAACTGACACGCAGAAAAACCAAATCAAACAGTTGTTTCTAGCGGGCGGTGTGTCATTTAATTCAGCAAAAGACAGTAAAGAAGCCTCGCGCCGTGTAGAGCTACGAATGCAGTTTTATGGTTTAAAAGAAAAAGACAGTGCTGAGGCGCAGCCAATTTTTGTGTCTGCTCCTATTGAAACCTGTCAGCTGGCAAGGTGAATGTGATGAGTATCGCTATATTAAAGCAGAGGCTGAATCAGAGTGTCGATAATTTTTCTGAAGCCGACCAAGTACATAATAAATTTGCCAAACCGACCAAATTAATGAAGACATTAGCGCTCATTGAACGTAAGTTTGATGATATGGAAAATACGCAGCCTATCGAAGAAAAGATTGCCAACTCAATTTTAAAGTTAGAAAAGCATGGCAAAGACTATTTGACAAAACGTGATTGGAGGAACCTAGCTTGGTCACTCAGTAAAAAGCTTTTAAATTATGAGGATAAAATCCTTTTCACCTTTATAGGTGGCCAACTCATTGAGCAGTTTAGCAAAATGGATCCTGAGTCACTAAAGTCTGTTTATTTCCCGCTGCTGTACGGCTATTTTGCAGTAGAACAAGACGAGATAAATAAACGACCCAATAACTGGATTCAGCTTAGAAATATCTTAAATAACAATCGCTCTACGTTATTTCAAGCCACGCTTAAGCCTAAAAAATGGCTTACCACGTTAACGGATCATCCTGAAGTGCTCTCACTAGATCCTTCGAAACGATTCATTCGTGATTTTTTACAGAATAGCGATGACAGCAGAGTCAGTAATCAGTTAGAAAGTTTAAGCATTGCACCAAACAGCTGGTTTTGGGACAGTTTAATTAACACATCTATCAAGTCTGTTAAGACTATGAAAGAAGAGGATTACTTTAAAGTGATTCCACGCTTCTTACTGCTATTAGAAAGAAACCCAATCTATACCACCGATATTTTAACAGCTCTACTTGAACGTTATGCTGCTACCTCAAAACGCGCAGTCGTACATGAAGCTTTAAAGCACGTCTGTTTGACGCAATGGGATAATCCGCAATACGATTCATCAGCAGGCTGGCGGAATGTCAGTTTAGGCACTAAAAAAATGGTAATTCAGTGGTTTGTCCGAGCCGACTTAGAAGCTTTCTTCAAATTATTTAGCCAAACAGCCGATGTTGATCGCTTTGATTACTGGATTAAATTTATTGATAAAATCTCGTTTTCTCAGATATTTTTAGGCCCAGCAGCCGTGCAATCTAAACATGCCGAGCATAGAAAGTTCAGAGAGCTAAACCGCGGCAGATTAAAAAATATTACGGGTTCTACTCCTAGTAATAATGCTTTTCTATTAAAAATTGATAACGTCCATATTGTCGATTTTTCAGATACTGGGAATGCTTGCTATGGGTATAGTGACTTACCTTTTAATCTTAGTAAGAAAAACATCACGGTTCATGAGTTAAAAAGCAAACAGCATTCAATCTTTAAAAGTGATTCTGGTCGGGGGATGAGTTTGAGTCATTCAGGGAACTGGGAGGCAAGATTTGATGAAAAACTCGCTGAACTGGGAGTTTTTTCTAATCAACCTGCTAGTCCAAAATACAAAAGGCGACATTAGAGAGCAGTTATGAAACTAGCATTTTGGAAAAGGAATAAAAGCAAGCAGACTCCAATGTCAGAAACTGTAGTCAATAGTGTCGAGCCTGAGCCACTACAATATGATGATATTGGTTTAAAGCATAGCTATAGCTCAGAATCTAAAACAGATGCCGACTTTTATTGGGAGAGCTTGGCTGATGAAGAGCTCGCTTATCAATCGGATGATGATTATATCTTACCATGGGAAGAGCTTTTTCAGATCCAACAAGACTCTGAGCATGATGGCGTTATTGATCTGCTCAATCTGCCGTCCTCAAATGATTTATATCCGATTATTCGTAGTGAAAATGGTATAAGTGATTCGGATTTTCAAATTATTTTGGATGGCTGGTGTGATAACAACAAGGTTAAATTCAAAGGCTCAGTTAAGCGTACAGGGGCAATCATTAGTCTTGCCGGTAAAGAGCATCTGTTGAGTGAGGCGACTTGGAAGCTATTAGAGAAAATCAAAGAATTCTCTCGTGTTACGGATAAAAACAAATCATTAAACCAAAAGTATTGGGCGCAAATACGCAGTTTAGCGAATAAAAGTGAGGCGAACTTAGATGAGTTTCTGCGTAAAACCATCGTACTTGCCCCAGAGGAGCTGCAGCTTAATCTTCGTAAAAATTTAGTGAGTACAGAGTCAGTGGTAGAGGTACAGCCTGACTTTAAAGACTCGCCCTCAAATTGGCTACAAACTTTTGATAAATATAATGACGTTCAAAACGAATATACGATCAGCTTACCAGAAGGTGGCCTCGCACACGTTATCATCGATCCACAAGTTAAAAACGTGCTCAATGAAATTAAGAAGATGCCAAATCGTCGGATAGCTGGCGAGCGTGCACAGACCTTTTTACATAATCCTTTTGCGCAGTTAGGTGAAGATGCCGTCGAGGTTATCTCCTCAGAGGGTTTTGAGCAATCCAAAGAAGAAGCAGAAATCTATAGCTATCGTTTGCTAATAGATAAAACTTATGATGAATTATCACATTTTAGTCTGGCTAAATTAACATTGCATGAAAACTCGAGTCGAGAAAAAGATCCTATTTTTTTGGAACTTTCAAATCTAGAGCAAGCTCAACATTTTATCGCAACTTATGAGCGATCATCACCTGTGTTCCTATGGGCAGGTTACAGTATAGATAGAACCAACTACTTAGATAACCAAATAGAAGCGCTGAAAAGCGATCTAGAAAAAATTCAACAGTATGATGACGAATTACAAGCTAGGACTGTACTAGATTTAAGCAATTACAGCGATCGAGTGATTGGTATTGGTGAAGCTGAAAAACTGAGTTCTGAAGCCATTCAAAAAGATAGTGGCGAATCCGAATGGTTACCACAGAACCTTATTGACGAATCAAGCAACTTATCTCAGTTTACTTCCGAAAATACTGATGCCAGTACTGAACTGCTTGAGCAGCGTATCCAGCATGCAGAGGCAGAAGGGGAGGACTTTGTTCTACACCCAGACAGTAATGTATCTATTGCATTAGAAGATGCAAAAAACTTACTTGATGAGCTTCGCGAGTCAAAAGGTGAGGGTTCAGCTGAAAAAGATATGGAACAAGAGCAACCAGATACTGATGAAAAAAAGAAAAAATCTACCTTATTGATTGCCAATAATATCGATGAGGCTGACTTTACTAAGAAGCGAGCTGAAATTCTGACTTTTGATGAAAGTAATTGTCCTCCGGCCAGTTTGCCCTCAAGTTTTAGAAGCCAAGAATTTAGTCTAAAAAAGCATCAAGAATACGGTATCGCTTGGCTACAAAACCTATATCAGTATGCACCAATCCAAGTCAGCGGTTGCTTGCTAGCAGATGATATGGGATTAGGAAAAACGCTGCAGTTACTTTGTTTTATTGGTGAGTATTTAGAAACTGCAGAATCTAAAAAACCTGCATTAGTCGTGGCGCCAGTTTCTTTACTCGAAAACTGGGAATCTGAAATAAATAGGTTTTTTAGCGCAAAATTTGGAAAAGTCTTAAGTTTATATGGTGATAACTTAAAGCAGCGAAAAATACCGAAGCACTTAATATCCTCTCAATTAAGGAATGATTACGGAATAACGAATTTGCTTGAAGAAGGTTGGTTAGGTGGTGCAGATATCGTACTGACGACTTATGAAACCATGCGAGACCTTGAGTTCTCTTTAGGAAGGGTAGATTGGAGTGTCATGATATGTGATGAAGCACAAAAAATAAAAGTGCCCACTGCAATGGTGACTAAAGCCGCTAAAGCCCAAAAAGCAGATTTTAAGATTGCTTGTACAGGTACGCCTGTAGAAAACTCACTGGTTGACCTATGGTGTTTATTTGATTTTATACAAGAAAATCTACTGGGTTCGCTTAGTGAGTTTAACAAAGAGTATCGTCGTCCTATTGAAAAGAAAGATGATGAAGATAGCGCGATAATAGATGAGCTTCGTCAATTGATTGAGCCACAAGTATTAAGACGTATGAAGCATGATGTCGCTGAGCTACCAGCAAAACACGAAGTTAATGATTGTAAAAATATTGAAATGTCAACGCTGCAACGCACACTCTATAAACAAGTATCAAATGATTGTAGAAGTTTGTCTGAACAAGGACATAAGGGTGTTATGTTAACTGCATTACATAGTATGCGAATGATTTGCGCTCACCCTCTAAAGTTGCAAGAGCAAGCAACTATCAAAGATTCACCTAAAGCTGAGTGGTTAATAAAGATGTTAGAGACCATAAAGCAAAAAGATGAAAAGGTTATTATCTTTACTGAGTTCAGACCTATTCAAGTATTTTTAAAACGCCTTCTCCTTGAGCGATTTGGATTAAACGTTACTACAGTGAATGGGGATTCAAACACTAACAGTAGAGTAGGCTTAACGCGGCAGGGTATTATTGACAAGTTCCAAGAAGTGAATGGCTTCAATGTGATTATCTTATCCACGGTGGCAGTTGGCTTTGGTGTGAATATCCAAAAAGCGAATCATGTGATCCACTACACACGTAGTTGGAACCCAGCTAAGGAAGATCAAGCAACTGATAGAGCCTACCGAATTGGGCAAGATAAAGAGGTTTACGTGTACTATCCATCTATTGCAGCAACTGATTTTGAGACGTTTGAAATTAAACTGGATAAGCTACTATCAAGTAAGCGTAGTCTTGCTGATGATATGTTGAAACCGAACGTAGAGCTCACTCAAGAACTGATTCAATCGATTTATTGAGTAGGGTTTTTGACGCAAAGCGCATAAACACTGTACTTCAGTAAGTATATTTACAATTAGGATAGACAGACTGTGACTAGTAAATAGAAAAAAGACCATAATGATTTAAAGATTTATATCTAGGCTACAGATCAGTTTAGAACAAGAGATGCTAAATATGTTAGATGAAAATATTAACCTCTTTAGTAACGAAGCTGAGAAGCAGCGCTATGAATATAGTATGCTACCAACGCAGCTACTGATAAAAGGAATCCCTGAATGTAAAAGCTTAGTAAAGCAGCTGACAAAAGGGCTATCTAAAATACCTAAAAAACGGCAAGTTCAAGTTGCGGGTATTTTTGATAACTTAACCACTATGACCTATGCTGTCAAATCTGTAGACATTGACTTGGGAGATTTTA
>TARA_R110002033_G_scaffold40829_5_pt1 | contig 21449 bp, 21 predicted proteins | sample TARA_R110002033 | Tara Oceans TARA_R110002033 (sample SAMEA4397051) | marine metagenome | biome: Polar Biome; feature: [SRF] surface water layer (ENVO:00010504); material: water (ENVO:00002006), including particulate matter (ENVO:01000060) such as... | depth 5 m
CACAGGATCGCCTCACCATGTTCAATTGGTTGATGATCTTAAAAATTATAATGTGAAGGAGCAAGGTGCAACATTACGATATGGTTCATTGTATGGTAAAGAAGGTAGTAATATCAATTTCGTAAGCAAGATTAATGAAAATACTTTTGCCCTGCGTACCTATGAAAGAGGTGTTGAGGATGAGACTCTAGCTTGTGGAACTGGAGCTACAGCTGTAGCCATTGCAATGCATGACAACGGTTTAACAAGTGCAACTGCCATTAATATCAATGTTGAAGGTGGGGAACTAGCTGTTTCTTTCGATAAAAAAGATAATTTATATTCGAATGTGTTTTTGAAAGGACCTGCTAAGTTTGTTTTTGAAGGAACAATCACAGTATAATCTAGATTCAAATTCACAAACAACCCCCAAAACGTCATGATAACCTTAAAAGGAGATACTATATATATACGAGCGCTTGAACCAAATGATTTAGAATTTATCTATGCCATAGAAAATGACGAGTCTATCTGGAATGTAAGCAATACTCAAACACCTTACAGTCGGTTTTTAGTGAAGCAGTATCTAGAAAATGCGCATCAAGACATTTATGAAGCAAAGCAATTGCGCTTAGCGATTTGTCAAGATCAAGATTTTCCTGCGCTTGGACTAATCGATTTATTTGAATTTGATCCAAGAAATAACAAGGCAGGAATTGGGATCGTAGTGTATGAAAAAAGTAGTAGGGGTAAAAATATTGGTTCTGAAGCTCTGGGCTTGCTTATAAAGTACAGTTTTTACCATTTAAATTTGCACCAACTTTATGCAAATATTGACAGTAATAATGTAGCGAGTATAGCGCTTTTTACTAAATTTGGTTTCGAATGCATTGGAACTAAAAAGGATTGGATTCTAACAAACGGCACTTATAGTGACGAGAAAATGTACCAATTGATAAACAAACAATTTTAAATTATAAATTTTGACTTTAAAGAAAATTATATCAATCGTTTCGATTGTAGTGGTATCTGCATTAATAATATATGGTTTCATTTTAATGAGACAAATATTTTCTGCAAACACGAAGTTTAGTGAGAAAGAAATATATGTTCATATCCCTACGGATGCTACCTACAGTGAGGCAGAGAAAATCATTTCGCAATACGTTGAGAATATGGATCGTTTTACATTAGTAGCTGATAAGCGAAATTATCCAGAAACTGTAAAGTCAGGAAGATTCTTGTTTACAAAAGGTATGAATAGCTACGAACTAGTACAAAGTTTACGCGCAAATGTTCCAGTGAGTCTGGCATTCAACAATCAAGAGAGAGTTGAAAATCTTGCAGGTAGGGTAGGTGCACAAATAGAAGCAGATAGTACTTCGTTACTGACAACATTTAAAGATTCGATATTTTTAAAAGAAAATGGTTTCAACGAGGATAATGTGTTTGTGATGTTTATCCCAAATACATATGAGTTTTATTGGAATACTTCTGCAATAAAGTTTAGAGACAAAATGATTAAGGAGTACCGTAACTTCTGGAATGCGGAACGATTAGCCAAAGCTGAAAAGCAAGGCTTGTCTCCTATTGAAGCAACAATTCTTGCATCGATAGTTCATAAAGAATCTGTAAAAAAAGACGAGCGTCCACGTATTGCTGGCGTCTATTTAAATCGTTTGAGAATAGGGATGCCTCTACAAGCAGATCCAACGGTGATTTATGCTATAAAGAAAAGGGATAATGATTTCAATCAAATTATTAAGCGTGTTTTCTATAATGATTTAACTATGCCTTCGCCATACAATACCTACGTCAATACAGGTTTGCCTCCAGGGCCTATCGCTATGCCTGATATTACAGCGCTAGAAGCGGTGTTAAGTCCAGAAAAAAATGATTATATCTATTTTTGTGCTAGCGTAGAGCGATTTGGCTACCATGAATTTGCTGCAACTTTGCCAGAGCATAATAAAAATGCTAAGAAGTATGCTGACTGGATCAACAGTCAGGGAGTGAAAAGGTAATTCTTCAAGTAATAAAATAAATTTATAGGGCGTTAAATGATATCGGCAAGATATTTTTTAACGCCTTATTTTATGATTATAACACAGCTTTCTACTTCGGTGTTTATTTTAAAGAATATTGCATAATCAAATGTATATAAATTTTGGTCTCCATCATTCATCCATTTACTGTGAAAATAGCAAAATTATTTGATTTTAGCACATTAAATAAATACTTATAAACTCCAACTTACCTTACTTTTTTTACTTTTAGAATGACGTTTTTTTAGGTGCTTTTTTGCATAGAAAAGTTCTTTTCACGACAGAATTGGGTCTATTTAACGCTTTTATTATTCGAAAAATACGTTGAATACTAAATAATATTTTTTGCGTTAGCAGTCTAGAATACTCGGGTAATGAGGGAATTAAAGTCTCTAATATTGATTTTTAGACAAGATTAACAACTTGATATTCAGTATTATAAAAAATGTTGTATCTTTGCCCGCAGAAATTTCATAACGGGACAGCGTTTTGAAGAAAAACAATTTATGGTAAAGAAGTGGTATTTTTATGCGAGTTTAGCAATTATTGTAGCCTTTTTAAGTGCGGGTTTTAAACCTCTTAAATTAGACAAGAATAAGTGGTTTCTAGTAAAAAATATAGATGGAAAACAATATTTATATCCGTCTCTAGAAGAGGAAAGTTATACCAATATGAATATCCCTTTTACAGGGAATTTATTCATCGGTTTTAAAGAGGCTTTAGGTTTCAAAGAGTCTCAAGGGAAATACAAAAAGATTAACTCTCTCGGTTATTTAGGGAAATACCAATTTGGTATCGAAACCTTAAAATCTGTAGGAGTTAGAGACAGTCTTCTTTTTTTAAGGAGTCCTAAAATTCAAGAACGTGCATTTGTAGCTTTGTTGTCAAAAAATAAAGCAATATTACAAGATGTGATTGCTCGATATCAAGGAACAGTTGTCAATGGAATTCTTGTTACTGAATCAGGTATTTTAGCTGCGGCCCATTTAGGTGGTGCAGGATCTGTTAAAAGATATTTCAAGAACAACGGTAAGGAATATATAAAAGACGCTTACGGAACCTCTATACGGAGTTATATGAAAGCTTTTGGAGGGTATGACACTTCCTTTATCACGGCAAATATAAATGCGGTGGTTAGTTTAAAGTAAAAAAAGCGGTTCAACTTAGTTGAACCGCTTTTTTTTGCATTGATTATAAATGAGTTAGTCAATTAGAATTTCTAGAATCTTAATTGCAGCTTCACTAATTTTTGTACCGGGTCCAAAAACCGCTACAGCGCCCGCATCAAATAAGTATTGATAATCTTGAGCGGGAATTACTCCACCTACAACAACCATGATATCTTCTCTTCCGTATTTCTTTAATTCCTCGATTACTTGCGGTACCAATGTTTTATGTCCCGCTGCTAGTGAAGAGACACCTAATATATGAACATCATTCTCTACAGCTTGCTTAGCTGCTTCTGCAGGTGTTTGAAATAACGGACCTATATCTACGTCAAAACCTACATCAGCATATCCCGTTGCTACAACCTTTGCACCTCGATCATGACCATCTTGACCCATTTTAGCAATCATAATTCTAGGACGTCTTCCTTCTTGTTTTGCAAAACTGTCCGCTAGTTTTTTAGCTTGCTCAAAACTCTTGTCATCTTTGATTTCTTTACTATACACACCACTAAATGATTTAATTTGTGCTTTATATCTTCCGAACACCGTTTCTAATGCATCACTTATTTCACCTAAAGTAGTTCTGTGACGCGCCGCTTCAACAGCTAGCTCTAATAAATTGCCTTCACCAGTTTTAGCACAAAGGATTAATTTTTCTAATGATTCTTTAACTTTTTCGGTATTTCTATTTGCTTTAATTTTATCAAGTTGCTCCAGTTGTTGCTTGCGCACCATTTGGTTATCAACATCTAAAATTTGCAATGGATCCTCTTTATCTAAACGGTATTTGTTTACACCTACAATGATATCCTGACCGCTATCTATTCTTGCTTGTTTTCTTGCTGCAGCTTCTTCAATTCTTAATTTTGGAATTCCGGCTTCTATGGCTTTAGTCATTCCGCCCAGTTCTTCTACTTCCTCTATTAATTTCCAAGCGCTTTGTGCAATTTGGTCTGTCAATGATTCAACATAATAACTCCCTGCCCAAGGATCAACAGTTTTTGTAACCTTAGTTTCCTCTTGCAGGAAAATTTGCGTATTGCGCGCTATCCTTGCCGAAAAATCTGTTGGCAGAGCAATTGCTTCATCTAAGGCATTTGTGTGAAGTGATTGTGTCCCGCCAAAAACAGCTGCAGTCGCTTCAATACATGTGCGTGCCACATTATTAAAAGGATCTTGCTCTGTTAAACTCCAGCCGCTTGTTTGGCAATGAGTACGTAGGGCAAGTGATTTTTCGTCCTCAGGATTGAATTGTTTTACTAATTTTGCCCAAATCATTCTACCTGCACGCATTTTAGCAATTTCCATAAAGTGATTCATACCTATCGCCCAAAAGAAAGAAAGACGAGGAGCAAACTCATCGATTTTCATTCCTGTAGCCAAGCCGGTTTTAATATACTCTAATCCATTTGCTAATGTGTAGGCTAATTCAATATCAGCAGTGGCACCTGCTTCTTGCATGTGATAACCAGATATAGATATCGAATTGAATTTTGGCATTTTTTTGCTGGTATATTCAAAGATATCAGCTATTATTTTCATCGAAGGAGTAGGTGGGTAAATATAAGTGTTACGTACCATGAACTCCTTCAAAATGTCATTTTGTATCGTTCCTGAAAGCAATTTTGCTGCTACACCTTGCTCTTCGGCTGCTACAATGTAAAAAGCCATAATAGGTAAAACAGCACCATTCATAGTCATTGAAACCGACATTTGATCTAAAGGGATTTGGTCAAAAAGGATTTTCATATCTTCCACGGAATCTATAGCAACTCCCGCTTTACCTACATCTCCTACCACACGTTCATGATCGGAGTCATATCCTCTATGCGTGGGTAAATCAAAAGCAATAGACAATCCTTTTTGTCCTGCAGCCAAATTACGTCTGTAAAAAGCGTTGCTCTCTTCAGCGGTAGAAAATCCAGCATATTGTCGTATTGTCCATGGTCTGCGCACATACATTGTTGTGTACGGTCCGCGCAAATTAGGTGCAAAACCAGCACCAAAATCTAGATGAGTAAGCGCAGCGACATCTTCTTGTGAGTAGGCTTCCTTCAATTCAATATTTTCTGCCGTAAAAAAGCCCTCCTTGTTAGTAGAAGTATTTTTATTTTCAGTTTGAGAATAGTCGAGCTGAATATTTTTAAGGTCGTTTCTTTTCATGGATGCGCTAAAATTTTCACTGTTAAATAATAGGAGGTAAGTGGTTGAGGTTATTCAGTTGCCAATCTCTCTTGTTCTGCTTTCTCTGCTAATCTTTTTTCGATAATAGGAGTAATCAGCGTTTTTCTAGGATTGACTTTTACAAAAGGGAATAACTCTAAATCATCTTTCATTCTATCCATTTTGTTGGGATATTTGTTCGTTCCTAGCAATACTTCTTTGCCAGAGTCAAACAATTCTTGTTCTTTATCTGCGCTTTCTTGTATTTTTCTCTTAATGATGCCTTCATTAAGCTGCTTTAAAAAACCGCCGTTTTCTTCAATATTTTTGAAAAGAAGTAAGGCTTTTTCAGCTAACTGATTTGTTAATGTATCAATGTAGTATGAACCATCAGCTGGGTTGTCTACTTTATCGAAGTAGCTTTCTTTTTTTAAAATCAATAGTTGATTTCTCGCAATGCGGTCACCAAATTCATTGTCTTTATGATACAAAGAGTCATATGGTAAGTTAGCAATTGCGTCTGCACCTCCTATTATTGCTGACATGCATTCAGTAGTTGTTCTCAACATATTGACATTATAGTCGTATAATGTTTTATTGCGCTTTGTGGGTACGGCAAAAATGTGGCAGTCTAGATTGTGGTTGTATTCTTTTGCAACAGCTTTATATAATAAGCGGATGGCTCGAAGTTTCGCAATTTCAAAAAAATAATTAGTTCCTACAGCAACATTAATAATGAGTTGCTGGCTAAGAATAGGCATTCTATTGAAATATTCGTTTGCGTGAGCTACAGCGTAGGCAATTTGCTGCACCATATTTGCACCTGCATTTTGATATAGAGCCGCATCAATGCTCACCACTGTATTTTTTGACACAGCTGAAACAATAGTGTTCAGCGTATCAAAGTTGGTTTTATCATTTGTCTTGTACCAATTTCCGTCTTTTGCTAGTTGACCAATGGGGTCTAAGTTATAATGAAATTGGGTATTAAATTTGCTGGCAACAGCTTCTAATCTCGCTACGAAATCGATTGATAGAAAATGCATATCAAAATAAACAGTAATATCGTTTAATGGCAACTTGTTTAAAACCATTTCTATGGCGGTGGTTTCTTTATCAATGGTAAATCGAAGACTTTCTGCGCCACGACTTAATGTGTCAAGGGCACGCTCGATTGATTTTTCTATATCAAAAACAAAAATATTTTGAACAATTTTAAATGCAGAGGCTTTTGTACCCACTACTCCTATTTTTGAAAAATCGTCTTTATGGTAGAAAGGCTTCACCTTAATATCCTCAGGAGAATTCCAGATAAGAGTGTCGTTGTAATCGCCACCTTTTAATTCAAACTGTATTTTTTGTTTCCATTGTTTGGAAGATACAGCATCAAAGCCTTCAAAATAATTAGTAGCCATCTATTTTTGTTTAAGAAGTTCTAGGTTTTATTTTATGCTATTTTCAATACTATCGCTTTCAAATTCGATGAGGTAAATATCCTCATTTTCCTTCTTCATGTAGTACTTCTCGCGAGCATATTTTTCGATTTGTGCAGGGTTTTTAAGCTGTTTAATTTGCTCTTCGTCCTTATTAATCTCTTCTTGGTAGTATTCTTTATTATCCTCTAGCTCCCCAATTTGGTCATCGAGAAAGCGGTGGTCAAAATAGGAGTAGTTGTCTAGAAATACCATCCAGACTATAAAAAAAAGCAGTACCCAAATGTATTTGTTACTGACACATTTAAACCAGGTACTATTTTTATAGGGATTGATCATTCGATTGGTTTTTAGCCCTGATGGAAACGGCATCCTTAGTTGCCAGTGTTTGGCGACTAAGATATAGTGTACAGCAGGAAATAGCTCTTAATAATTAAAATATACAGTGATAAATTTACAATAAATTTAGAGAATTCTTTGATTAATTACTGCACGAACTACATCAATTGCTACTGTGTTGTATTTGTCGTTTGGAATAATGATATCGGCAAAAGCTTTTGTAGGTTCGATAAATTGCTGGTGCATAGGTTTTAAAGTGTTTTGGTATCTATTTAAAACCTCGTCCATATCACGACCACGGTCAGCAATATCTCTTTTTAAACGGCGAATTAACCTTTCGTCAGAGTCAGCGTGAACATAAATTTTAACGTCAAATAAATCTCTTAATTCGGGATTTGCAAGAATTAAAATCCCTTCTACAATCATTACTTTTCTAGGGTGGGTAGTAATAGTATCTTCTGTTCTATTATGCGTTACAAACGAATAAACAGGTTGTTGAATTGTTTTTTCGGCCTTTAATTCCTTTAAATGAGAAACTAAAAGTTCAAAATCGATAGCACGGGGGTGATCAAAATTTATTAAAGCACGCTCATCAAAACTTAAATTATGATTTTCTTTATAATAAGAATCTTGAGAAATAATACCTACTTCTGCTTCTGGTAATTCATTCATAATTTGATGAACTACAGTTGTTTTCCCACTCCCTGTTCCTCCGGCGATTCCTATAATTAGCATATAATATTTGAGTTATATTTATTCGGGTGCAAAAATAGCAAATTATCGATGTAAAATAAGGAATTGCTAAATTAGAATTATGAATATTTGATTATTGTTAACAATGGTATAATTTTAACGGTTTTCATTGCTAGATTATTGTTTTTTTTAAATAGACATTGGTAATAAAATGCTTAAAGCTACCATTTCATTCTTTTTTATCGAATACTAAATTAGCGCATCTGGATAACAGATGCGCTCAACTATTTATAATATTATTTTGATTTTTTGGCCTTAACCATTGCTTCTAACTGATCCCAAATTTCCTCGGGAATTGCTTCGAGCATATTAAATTGTCCAGCACCTTTAAGCCATTCTCCACCATCAATTACGATCACTTCTCCATTTACATAAGCAGAAAAGTCAGAAACTAAGTATGCAGCTAAGTTGGCTAGTTCTTGATGATCTCCCACTCGCTGCAAGGGAACTTTTTTTGCCATGTCAAACTTTTCGGCTAAGTCGCCAGGGAGTAATCGATCCCAAGCACCCTTTGTTGGGAATGGTCCTGGAGCAATTGCATTTGTTCGAATGCCATATTTTGCCCATTCTACAGCAAGGCTTCTTGTCATGGCAAGTACTCCAGCTTTTGCAGTGGCACTAGGAACTACATATGCTGATCCTGTCCAGGCATAAGTGGTCACAATATTTAAGACTGTAGAAGAGGATTGTTTAGTGTCAATCCAGTGTTTTCCAAAAGCGAGCGTACAGTTTTTAGTCCCTTTTAATACAATATCAATGACAGTGTCAAATGCATTTGCTGATAAGCGTTCAGTGGGAGATATGAAATTTCCAGCTGCATTATTTAGCAATACATCTACTTTGCCAAAAGCTTTTAAAACTTCTTGCAACATGTTCTCGACTTGGTCATAGTGGCGTACGTCGCATGGAACAGCTAAACAAGTTCCTCCAGTTTCATGAGATAATTCCGTTGCAGTTTTTTCTAATTTTTCAAGGTCCCTTGATGTGATGGCAACTTTTGCGCCTAGTTCTAGAAAATATCTTGTCATTGCTTTTCCTAGTCCGCTACCGCCACCTGTGACAACTATTACCTTATCACTAAGTGCATCATCACGTAACATTTTTGCTGTATAATTCATGGTCTATAATTTTTAGAGTAAATATAGCGAAATTGTTTAATATGCGTGCATAGTAAAATATTTGTGAATCAGACTTGGCATAATTTTTCTGCAGCTGCAATAAGTGTTTCGTCATCTTTTGCAAAACAAAATCTAATGAGTTTTAAGTCTTTTCCATTTTCGTAAAATGATGATATAGGTATGGCTGCAACTCCATGTTTGATTACTAATTGCTTGCAAAATTCAACATCGCTCTGATCGCTGATTTTTGCGTAAGACGCTACTTGAAAATAGGTACCTTCACAGGGCAATAGTTCAAAACGACTCGATTGTAATAAAGATCTAAATAAGTCTCTTTTTTGTTGATAGCTTTCGCGAATGTTTTCGACGGAGACTACATCTAGGTAGTGGCTGATGGCAACTTGACAAATACTATTCACACTAAAAACTAAATACTGATGCACTTTTTTAATTTCGATCATTAAATGTTCTGGAGCAATAAGGTAGCCAATTTTCCAGCCTGTGATATGCAAGGATTTGCCAAATGAAGAAACAACAATAGCACGGTTTACTAATGTATGTTGTGAATGGGCGGATAAATGCTTTTGTTCGAAAGTAATGTATTCGTAAACCTCGTCAGATAGCAAAATCATATCTGGGAATGCATCCATTATTTTTACTAATGAATTAAAATCATCTTGATGCAGTGTGCTACCTGTAGGGTTGTGTGGATTATTGATAATAATCATTTTTGTTTTATTCGAACAAGCACTTTCTACAGACTTCCAATTTATAGTATAATCGTCATTTAATGGAACGCGAATCGGTATTGCATTGCATAAAAGTACTGGGGCAACGTAACAGTCATAGCTAGGATCTAATATAATAACCTCGTCATTACTGTTCACAAATGCTTGTATTACTGTAAATATTCCTTGAGTAGCACCTGCTGTTACTAGAATTTCTGTCTCAGTTGTGATCTTTCTGCCGTATGATTTTTGAGTTAAAGCGGCTATTTTATCTAGAAGGGGAGGGTAGCCCGTCATAGGTAAGTATTGATGAATATTTTCAGTAGCAATCTTCTTAACAATGTTCGTTAGTTTTTCGTCTACCGGAAAATTTGGGAATCCTTGCGATAAGTTAATAGCGTTATATTCTGCGGCCATTTTTGACATTACAGTAAAAATACTAGTCGTAACATTGGGAAGTTTGCTCATAAAAAAAATCTTTAATTCTCATTATAAAAATAGACTTTTATAATGAGAATTAAAGATTTAACTTGTGAACGAATTCTAAATTATTTAAGATTATTTAATGCCTGCATTATATCCATCATTCCACCCTCTTGTGATATCCTGTTTAACTTGTTTCCAGTCGTAAACTGTTTGAATAGTGAACAATGCAATCATTCCTAATACAAATATCTTAAGATCCCTATTGTTTATTTTCATCTTAGTGGGTTTTAGTTTAGTTAATAAAATAAAGATAATAAAATATTCTAAATGTAGTTTTAAAATTACATTTTATGAATAATGAAAATAGTAGGTCGTTTGTGTAAATCGATGGTTTCTTTTTTCCAAGCAGCAATTTTCTTGGTCTTAATATATTCTGTAGGTAAGGTAATATCTGTAGCAATACATAAATGTGTTTCAGGATTTAAAGTCTGTATTAAGTCCTCTAATAGTTTATTATTGCGATATGGTGTTTCGATAAAAATTTGAGATTGATTTTTTTCAAAAGAGATGCGTTCTAAACTTTTAAAACTCGATTTCTTTTCGTCTTTTTCGATAGGTAAATAACCGTGAAAAGTAAAGCTTTGTCCGTTCATTCCTGAAGCCATCATTGCTAATAAAATAGATGATGGTCCAACTAAGGGAACTACTTGAATGCCTTTGTCATGCGCTAATTTTACGATTACGGCACCGGGATCAGCTACACCAGGACAACCGGCCTCACTCATTAAACCTACGTTTTTGCCTTCTAACAATGGTTGAATAAATTCAAGGTGTTCTTTAACTTCTGTACGTTTATTTAAAGTAAATAATATAAGTTCAGATTGTTTTTTTTCTGGATGAACTTCCTTTATAGATTTACGAGCTGTTTTCTCGTTTTCAACGATATAATGATCTATGAAATCGATGGTTCTTTTTACGGTTTGAGGTAAAACATCCATAGGGTCGCATTCACCCATAGTGGTTGGAATTAAATACAGTTTTCCTAAAAGAGTTGGTGATTTCATGATTATAAATTTATTATTTGAACTAAATAGATAGCACAAAGAACGGCATTAAAATGGAAATATAATAAAGGAATCTTTCTAAAAATAAAAGGAGTGGAGAACGACTTAAATTACTTACTAGTTAATTTTTCAGCAATAATTTCGCATGCCTCGTCAAGCATCGTGTACACGTTTTCAAAACCATTTTCAATTCCGAAATAAGGATCAGGAACATCTAGGTTTTGTTCAGGGTGCAACTCATTTAAAATTAATCTAACTTTTTTTCTTTGTTCTGGGTTTTCAGCGAGAGCGAGCACATCGTTGTAATTTGATTTGTCCATTACATAGATATAATCAAAAGTAGTAAAATCAGCTTTTTTAAATTGTCTGCCTTTCTGTGTCGAAATATCTAAATTGTATTTTTTTGCAACAGCAATTGAACGCTTGTCAGGAGATTGATCAACGTGCCATGAACCTGTTCCTGCAGAATCTACAGTGAAGGCGTTTGCAGGAAGTTTAGATGCAAGTATCCCTTCGGCCAATGGTGACCTACAAATATTACCTAAACAAACCATCAAAATCTTAGTGGGCATGATTTATCTTAAAGCGTTAATTTTTTTTGAATATCATCAACAAACTTTTTAAATTGTTTGTCTGTAGCGACCAAGTTGTCTACAGTTTTACAAGCGTGTAGTACGGTAGCATGATCACGGTCACCAATTTGTGAGCCAATATTTGCAAGTGAAGCTTTAGTGTATTTTTTTGCAAAAAACATCGCCAATTGTCTTGCTTGAACTACGTGCCTTTTTCTTGTTTTAGACTGTAATATTTCCAAATCTAATTGGAAATAATCTGAAACAATTTTCTGGATGTAATCAATAGAGATTTCGCGTTTTACATTTTTAACAAATTTCTCAACAACACTTTTTGCTAGATCAATTGTTACTTCTTTTTTATTGAAAGAAGATTGTGCAATTAACGAGATGATAGCGCCTTCAAGTTCACGAACATTTGATTTAATGTTACTCGCTACATATTCGATAATATCTTCAGGTATTTCCACACCATCACGATATAGAATGTTTTTTAAGATCGAAATTCTAGTTTCATAATCTGGTTGGTGTAACTCAGCAGATAATCCCCATTTAAATCGAGATAATAAACGTTGTTCGATATCTTGCATATCAACAGGCGCTTTATCTGAGGTTAAGATTACTTGTTTTCCATTTTGATGTAAGTAGTTAAAAATGTGAAAAAACACATCTTGTGTACCTGACTTACCAGATAGGAACTGAACGTCATCAATTATTAAAACATCGATAAGTTGGTAGAAGTGAATAAAGTCATTTCTATTGTTTTTCTTAACAGAGTCAATATATTGTTGTGTGAAAATTTCGGCTGAAATATACAGCACGGTTTTTTCAGGGTATTTGTCTTTAATTTCAACACCTATAGCATGAGCTAAGTGTGTTTTTCCTAAACCTACACCACCAAAGATAAGTAAGGGGTTGAATGATGTTCCGCCAGGTTTGTTAGCAACTGCCATCCCTGCTGAACGAGCTAATCTATTAGAATCTCCTTCAAGAAAATTATCAAAACTGTAGTTCGGGTTTAATTGTGATTCTATTTTTAAATTTCTAATTCCAGGAATCACAAATGGATTCTTTAATTCGGGATCTAAATTTTTAAAAGGAGCATCAACATTTTGTGGTTTCATAGGAGCTCTATTGGCACTCGGCAATTGTTCAGTGAACGGTTGTTTGTTACCATAAGTGTTCTCCATCTTAATTTTATAAAGTAACTTTGCGTTTTTACCAAGCTCTTTTGTAAGTGCCACTTTTAGAAGTTTAACATAGTGCTCTTCTAACCACTCATAAAAAAATTTACTTGGAACTTGAATATACAATGCATTATCGGTAAGTTCAACTGACTTGATAGGCTCAAACCATGTTTTGTAGGCTTGGTCTTGAATGTTGTCTTTTATAAAAGACAGACAGTTTTCCCATACTGATTGAGCAGTTTTGTTCATAAATTCTGTTAAATTATTTTATTAAGTAAGCGTTGTATTATTGAAAATTGCGGATGAAATATCCTTTTTTTTCGGGGTAACAAATATGTGAACAAAATTCTATAAAAAAAAATAATTAGTGGTTGAATTTGAACTAATAATGTTGTAAGTAAGGTAAAAGAGGTCGAAAATAATAATAAAAATATATCTAAATAATTATGAAAGAACACGAATTAAAAGTACGAGTTAGGTATTCAGAAACCGACCAAATGGGGGTCGTTTATCATGGTAATTATGCGCAGTATTTTGAGATGGGACGCGTGGAATGGCTTAGAAACCTGGGAGTTTCGTATAAATGGATGGAGGAAAACGGAATTATGCTTCCAGTGGTTTCTTTAAATATGAATTATAAAAAACCAGCACGTTATGATGATTTGTTGACAATAAAAACGATTCTAAAAAGTCAAAGTTCAGTCAAGATAGAATTTGACTACGAGATTTACAACGAGCAATCGGAGTTATTAACAATTGCTAACTCAATTTTGGTTTTTGTGGATATGAAAACGGGTAGACCAACTGCTCCTCCTGAGTATGTAAAAGAGAAACTTTTACATTTATAAAAGTTTGGTGCAAAGGAATTGATTATTCTTTAATTTGGATGTCAATTTCGTATAGAGAATTGAAAATGTCGGCTATTTGTTCGGCATTTTTTTTTCGTATTTTGATCTCTATTATACCAATTGGTAGTCCGTTTTCTTCATTCATTTCCATTCCTTGATCGACAATACCTAAGTTTTTTTCTTTGATAACTCGCATCACTTTATTCATGTTTTTGTAGTCAAACGAAATGATATAATGAACATCAATTGTTTTCTCGATAATCTCGCAACTTTCTAAAGTAATTTGTGCAGCTGTTTTATAAGCTGATATTAATCCACCTACGCCCAATTTAGTCCCGCCGAACAATCTAGCGATTACAACCACCGTATTTGTCACGTCATAGGATTGTAATTGGCCATAAATAGGCATGCCAGCACTGTTACTAGGTTCGCCATCATCATTTGCGCGATAGCTTACTGGATCGGTGCCTATTTGATAAGCGTAGCAAAAGTGGCCTGCATGAGGGTGTTTCTTTCTTAAAACGTCAAGAATAGGTTTTAATTCTTCTTCAGAGGTTATAGGGAAGGCATAACCAAAGAATTTACTGTTCTTTTCCTTGAACAATATTTCTTCTGAAGGGGAGGTGATAGTATTGTAAGTGTCTTTTATTTCCAAATCTACTTTTAGATTAAATTTTTAGTAAAAAGATCAGTAACGTCTTCTTGGCCCACTTGCAGTTCCCATACGTTAATTCCTAACGCTGCCGCAGCATCGATATTTTCTTTCTTGTCATCTACAAATAATGTAGACTCTGATTTTAGGTTTTGCTCTTCTAAGACATGTTTGTAAATAGCAGGATCTGGTTTGCGTAAACCTAATTCAAACGAAAAATATATTTTTTCGAAACATGCGTAAAACTCTTTGTAATACGTTTTTCCTATATTCTTTTCGAAATTAGAGATGTGTATTGCATCAGTATTACTTAGTAAGAACAGGCGATATTCCGTTGATAGCTTTTTTACGAAGTCTAATCTGTATTTCGGGAAATCAGCTAAAATGGTATTCCAAGCGGTTTTAATGTTTTCAATTGAGGCATTGGGGATTTCTTTTTGAATTCCTTCAAGAAAAGCAGTCTCTGATATTGCGCCCATTTCAAATTGAAAATTTAAATGCTCTAGATTGTCATTCCAACTTTCTAATCCCAGTTTTTTGAAACTATCAGTTGTGAGTTTTCTGTTTAGATTAATAAAAACATCTCCAAAGTCAAATATTATAGCATCAATCATGATTGTATATTTTTAAGTATTCATCATTTAAGATAGTATGCTTTTTAAATTCTTTGCCTTGAATTGTTGGTGCAGCTGTTCCAGATGTAAAAACTACATCACCTTTAAAAACTCTCGCTTCATCCCACAAATTAGCATCAATAAATGTTTGGATGGTTTTTTGACCACCTTCGATAATTACAGATTGCAATTGATGGCGGTACAAAATTGTAGCAATTTGATTCGGTAAATCTTCATTGAGGTCTACTTTTTCATAAGCTACCATTTCAGTATTTGTTTGTGCTGTAGTTGTAATAAAAATCGTTTTGATCTTTCCATCATGCACATGAAGCGATTGCGGAATTCGATTATTAAGATCTATAACTACTCGCACAGGATTTGACCCTGACCAATCTCTAACATCTAATTTAGGATTGTCATCTAGAACCGTTTTTGTTCCTACAAGAATTGCTTGTTCTTCACTTCGCCATTTATGGACTAATTGTCTAGAATACGTATTGGTGATCCAAACCGGTTTTTGCTCGTCTTTAGTTTCAGGAGCTATAAAACCATCTAAGCTTTCTGCCCATTTTAAAATTATATAAGGACGCTTTTTTAAATGAAAGGTAAAAAAGCGCTTGTTGAGTGAGATGCATTCTTTTTCTAAAACACCTACAGTTACTTTGGCTCCAGCCGCTACTAAGCGCTTAATTCCGTTTCCTGCAACTTGAATGTTGGGATCAACAGTCCCTACCACAACATAGGGAATTTCGTGCTTTATAATTAGTTCGCAGCAAGGAGGCGTGCGACCAAAATGGCTACAAGGTTCTAAGCTAACGTAGATTGTTGCCTTTTTAAGTAACGATTTGTCTTTTACTGAATTGATGGCATTTACCTCTGCGTGACCTTCGCCAGACATTTTGTGCCAACCTTCACCTATAATTTTGTTGTCATAAACAATCACACTCCCTACCATTGGATTTGGGTATGTAGTTCCTAAGCCATTCTTGGCTAGGGTTATGCAACGCTGGATGTATTTTTCATGTATATTCACATTGCAAAAGTAATTATTTTTAGGCTGAAGCCGAAGGATTAACTTTAGTTTTGAATGCACGATGAATTGCCATAAAGTATTTCTATTTTTGCGCTCTAATAGTTTAGCTTTATAAAAAATGGAAGACTTTGTCATAAGAAAGATTGAGAAAAAAGACAATCCAGCTGTTGCGGCTTTGATACGTGCGGTATTTGATGAGATGGAAATTCCAAAAGTAGGTACTGCTTATGAAGATCCTTATCTAGATCTAATGTTTGAAGAATATAGCAAATCTAGAGCTGCTTATTTTGTTCTCGAAATGGAAGGCAAAATTGTAGGTTGCGCAGGAATAGCGCAGTTAGAGAATGAAGCGGAAACGTTATGTGAGCTGCAAAAAATGTACTTTTCACCATCAACTCGTGGATTGGGTTTAGGAGCAAAAATGATGGATAAGTGTTTACAAACAGCAAAGGAGTTTGCTTATTTAAACTGCTATCTAGAAACAATGCCTTTTATGCATGGCGCTCAAAAACTATATAAAAGATCAGGATTTGAATATATCGACCAACCTATGGGGAGCACAGGACACACTTCATGCCCAATCTGGATGCTGAAAAAACTATAATAACAAGAAAGCCTTTCACTAGTTGAGAAATTTGAATAGTATGACAATTAAGCAATATCGAGATAATTTTATCCAAGAGCTATCACCAATTCATGGTGCAGACGAAGCTGAAAGTTTTTTTTACTTAATATTAGAAGATAAAAATAAGTTGCGACGAATTGATTTGGCGCTTCAGCCCGAGCTTGCTTTTTCTAAAGTTGAAATCAAATACTATAATAGTTTGCTAAAACAATTAAAATTAGAAGTTCCAGTGCAACATCTTTTGGGAAGTGCACATTTTTACGGAATGGAGTTCGTAGTCAATGAAAATGTTTTGATTCCGAGATCTGAAACAGAAGAATTGGTCGAATGGATAGTAGCTGATTGTAAAAATAATGATAATACAAAACCAATAAAAATTCTTGATATAGGGACAGGTAGTGGTTGTATTGCAATTTCCTTAGCAAAGAATATAAAGAACGCTCAAGTATTTGCCATCGATGTTTCAGAAAAGGCTTTGGCTACAGCCAAAATAAATGCTGAGAGGAATGCTGTAAATGTGACTTTCCTGCTGGCAGATATTTTAAAGACTACTGATTTAAATGAGGAATTTGATATCATCGTTTCAAATCCGCCATACATTCGAAACTTAGAAAAAGAGGAAATTAAAAAGAATGTCTTAGCATATGAACCGCATTTGGCGCTTTTCGTTGCTGATGATAACGCTTTGGTTTTTTATCGAAAAATAGCCGCTTTAGCTCAAAAACATTTGGCTAAATCGGGATATTTATATTACGAAATTAACCAGTACTTAGGAAAAGAAACGGTTGCTTTACTTGAGAATTTTGACTTTAAAAAGACGCAGCTTCGCAAGGATATCTATGGAAATGACCGAATGACAAAGAGCCAAAAGTTGAATTAATTATTCGTAGCGAAGCGATTCTACAGGATCTAGCTTTGAGGCTTTTAACGCAGGGTATAATCCCGAAATAATAGCAACTATGAAACTGGTAATGAATGCTGCAATAATAGCCATCCAAGGAATAACGAAGACAAAATCCATCGCAGTTGCAATCCCGAACCCAATTAATACACCAAAAATAATTCCCACAATTCCACCTAACTGACCAATAATGAGAGTTTCAATAAAAAATTGATAGGCAATTGTTGTGCGTTTGGCTCCTAAGGCTTTTCTGACTCCTATTTCCCTTGTTCTATCAGTTACAGAAACAAACATGATATTCATTAAAGCGATTGAAGACCCTAAGATGGTGATGATCCCAATAAACCAAGAAGCTACACCTAGATATTGTGTAATACTTAATATTCGATTGATTAAATCATCAGAACGAACGACTCCAAAATTATTGTCTTTTATTGGACTTAATTTTCTAACGCGACGCATGGTGCTATTTGCATTATCTATTGCTTGATCTAAAAATTCTTTTTTGGCTACCATAACACTCATTGTGTAATTTATATTTGGAGCTGTAAACAAAGATCGGGCAACTTGAATGGGAATTAAAACACGTAAATCTTGACTGTTACCAAAAGTGGACCCTTTTTCTTCTAACATTCCTATTACTTTAAATCGGGCACCACGAATAGAGATTATTTTATCAATAGGATTGATATCTTTAAAAAGTCCTTTACCAAAATCAGACCCTACAATGCAAGAATAGGTATTGTTGCTAATATCAAAGTTGGTAAAATTACGGCCTAAGTCAGTTTCAAGACCAGAATTAGTCAAGAAAAATTCGTCAACACCTACGACAGAAATTTCTGGATCGGTTTTATTGGCCTCATATTTTACCTCTGCAGAACTTGTTGCTGTAAAAGAGATCGACGTATCTGTAAAGGGGTATTTGTATTTGTTTTTAAAAGCAACTGCTTCAGGATAGGAGATAATTGGATTAATCACTTCACGCTCGTCTCCACCACGTCGTCGCGTGACATTCTCATACTGCTTGATGTTAAAAGTATTGGCACCCATAGAGGCAAAGTCAGAAGAGATTGTGTTCTCTAACGCTGATACAACAGTTAGAATCCCTACAAGGGCAGTAATACCTATAGCAATAATAATTACGGTAAGAATGGTTCTTAGCATTTGAGTTCGTATTGAGCCCACCGCAATTCGTACGTTTTCCTTAAATAAATTTAGCATCATACTTGTTTGACACGAAAATACAATTTTTGTTACAAGATTGTTTTAGAAGAAGTATTATTTATTTTTTAAATAAGAAATTTACTGTTTTAAAATCGCATATTTGTTTGATTGCTAGAGATTTAATTTACAAATATTAAAAATGAAAAATACCTTCTTTACGCTATATTGCGTCCTTTTTATTAGTAGTGTAGGAAGCTCACAGATTTTAAAAGTTAGCAAATTAATTGTTGATATGGAGACAAAATTACCTTTAGAAAATGTTAGCGTTTCTAATGATATTGATAACTCTTCAACGAACCATGAAGGGTTTTTTATTTTTAATTCCAGTAAAAATTAAATTAATTTTAAGTTATTAGGTTACAATTCTATAAAAAGCACTTTCGATGGTGTAGCTTAAAAGGATACTATTTTTATGGAGTCCAAAGCTTTTGTATTAGATTAAGTGCTTGTTTCGAATGTTGAACCTTTTATGAAGAAAGTGTATGATAAAATGAGCGAAAATTTTATCAAGGAGTACACAGCTAATTTCTTTTTAAGAAGCGTTTTGAAAAGCGAGGATAGCATTACTATTCTGCAAGATATTCAAGGTAAGAGAGGTAAAAATGATAGCTCAAAAAATCCTTATGATATCGAAGTCCTAAACATGAGAAAGACAAGTATGTTCGAAAAAAAGAACACGATCGATTTTACGTTACCGGATTTTAATCAGTTTTTTAGCCCACCAGTGCCTGTTAGAGAGAAAACAAATTTCAAAGAGGTAATTTATAATGATGCTGATTTTCGGAAAATAGTATTTGAAGGAAAAGAAAAAAATGCTTGGGGGCAAACGGTCAAAGGTTATTTTATCATCAACAAAATTGACTATGCGATCGTGGAGCATTTTATATCGGTGTATGACCATCCTGATTTAATACCTTATGTGAAATTTACCTTATCGAGCATGCGTTATAAAACTACTAGCTATGAGCGATTTGCAATTTACGGCAAAGATGAAATTTTGAATAAATATTATTTAAAAAGTTCAAAACTCAATACGCAGCTAGAAGTTTTGAGAAATAAAAAAGAAACAAAACCAGTTTATGTTGATTTTGCCATGGACTATTTTATAATCAATGCAATAACTCATGATAAAGTCGAATCTAATTTTCCTGTTGATAAAGATATATTTAAGGCTAAGTTTTCTTATTCGGCTAACTTTTGGGATAATCAAAATCAACTACCACTAACAAGGGACTTAAGAGCTTTTTTGAATAAAGTTTCGTTAAATAAAGATAAAAAGAAGGAATTTGAGATTATAGGCAATTTCTAAATTTTTTTATTTTAAAAATAAGATATTTGCAACCGAATTTAGAAGCGGCAGCTTTTCGTATGTGCTAAGCTACTTTTCTAGTGTTGTAAATTTTAAAAATAAAATAATGGCATCAAAACCAAGTATACCTAAAGGAACGAGAGATTTTTCACCAACAGAGGTGGCAAAACGTCAATATATCATGCAGATCATTAAAAGTAATTTTGAGAAATTTGGTTTCCAACCTATAGAAACACCATCATTTGAAAATTCAGATACGTTGATGGGGAAATATGGTGAAGAAGGAGATCGTCTGATTTTTAAGATATTAAATTCAGGTGATTATTTGGCTAAAGCCAATGCAACACATTTAGAAAGCAAAGACAGTACTAAATTAACTGCAAGCATTTCAGAGAAAGCATTGCGATATGACTTAACGGTGCCGTTTGCTCGTTATGTGGTACAGCACCAAAATGATATTGAATTTCCGTTTAAGAGATACCAAATTCAACCAGTATGGAGAGCAGATCGTCCACAGAAAGGAAGATTTAGAGAATTTTTTCAATGTGATGCCGATGTGGTAGGATCAACTTCATTATGGCAAGAGGTAGAATTAGTTCAGTTATACGACAGTGTATTTACTACTCTAGGATTAAACGGGGTAACAATCAAAATCAACAATAGAAAAATATTATCTGGAATTGCTGAGGTAATTGGGGCGTCGGATAAATTAATCGATTTTACAGTTGCATTAGATAAGCTAGATAAAATAGGAGAAGACGGTGTAAAGAAAGAAATGATCGAAAAAGGAATCACTGCAGATGCTATTGAAAAAGTGCAACCTTTGTTTCAATTTACAGGAACGATATCTGAAAAGATTGAGCAGTTATCTCAATTGCTGGCTTCTTCTGATGAAGGAATGAAAGGAGTTGCTGAATTGCGCTTTATTTGCGATAATGTGGCAAAATTAAATTTGGCTACCGCAATCTTAGACCTGGATGTCACTTTAGCAAGGGGACTAAATTATTATACAGGAGCAATCTTTGAGGTGGCTGCGCCAAAAACAGTGGCCATGGGTTCTATAGGTGGTGGAGGAAGATACGACGACCTTACAGGTATTTTTGGGTTAAAAAACATGAGTGGTGTGGGAATCTCTTTTGGACTTGATAGAATTTATCTTGTTGTAGAAGAATTGAATCTTTTTCCAGAGACAGTAACGGTTTCAACAAAAGCGTTATTTATCAATTACGGAGATACAGAAGCGTTATATGCTATGCAAGCGATTAAA
>TARA_R110002033_G_scaffold53749_1_pt1 | contig 21399 bp, 17 predicted proteins | sample TARA_R110002033 | Tara Oceans TARA_R110002033 (sample SAMEA4397051) | marine metagenome | biome: Polar Biome; feature: [SRF] surface water layer (ENVO:00010504); material: water (ENVO:00002006), including particulate matter (ENVO:01000060) such as... | depth 5 m
AAAAGAGATTGTCTCATGAGAGGGACTTATTCGCATGTTCCTTAGCTGTAACAAGCTTGTTATTCAGATCAAAAACCGCATACGAATCCTGACCTAAACCTATTAATTTTTGCCAGTTTAGCTCAGCCAAAATCGGCTCAGAGACCGCTTCGAAAACATAAAGCACACAAGACTCAAGGTGCTTAATCGTAAAAGGGGTTGTTTGCAACTTAAAATGCAACCCTTTATCGCCTTTGATGTAATCACTACTTTTGTCGTGATGCTTCAACAAAAAAGTAAGGGCTTGATTATCATCGGATTTGTTAAACCTTTGGCTTAACGAACCATAAGCCTGATTGCTGGCAATAACTCTCTGTTCTCTATCAACAATGACTGCAGCGTCTTTATGAGTGATAACTACTTGCTCTGCCATTATTTTTGTATTTTTTGAACTAAACCACATAACATTCCACTATTTCACTGTTTTAATTAAGAATTTTTCAAATATTGATACGCTTGAAAACATGTTTTGGATCACAAAAAGGCATTGTCAACTTATCGGATTGAGCTAATTAAATTCGACCAAATACTCCTTAACTTAAATTTTGGACGCAACTAACCCTACCCCACTCTACAAAGGATCGTTCATGAAAAGCTCTATAATGGATAGCTTTGAGTAGACGAAGAGTTTCGTAACCTACAATAATACTTCGAAATGCAAGTCATTCTTCGATATCCCGAAAGCTCAGTGTGGAACGGTGGTAAAGCTAGACTGTATGGCTGATGATTTGGCAGGATAACGACAACCTGCATAGATGTTTGAGTTTTCCATCTCAAGATTACCGCATAATTGTTAGAGATTCTGTTAAGTTGACAGTATCGCTCGATGGGGATTTTGAGCATGGTATTAACACGACTCAATACCATAGCGTTGCCAAAGTAAGTAAGCCTACAGCTACTCGCCACTTGGCTACTTTAGTTCAACAAGGGTGCTTGATTAGATCTAAATCTGATGGACGTAGTACCCAGTATTTGCTCGTTCAGTAAAAACTGAGCTTATCAAAATGAGGGTGCTGTCTGGTCAGTTAAAACTAATACAAGTTATGAGCCACTCAGACCCTAGCAGTAAAAATTCCTCCCTAAGTTCTTACTGGGTCAGGCTCGAAAGAATAAAGCAAAAACGCCGAGCTACTAGCTCGGCGTTTTCCTTTTAGCTTGATAACTTATCGCTTAAATCCAACAACCAAATCTTTAAGTTGATTTGCTACATTATCTAATTCTTGCACAGCCTCTCCTGCTTCAATGGATTTCCCAGTACAATCTGTAGACAATGAAGATATGTTAATGATCTGCCTATTAACTTCATCAGAAACTAGAGCCTGTTCTTCAACTGCAGCTGCCATTTGTACAGACATATCAACAATTAAGTTCATATCATCAGCAAAGCTATTCAGCATTGTTTCTGTCTCACTGACATTAATTAAACCATTCTCTGCGGAAGAGCTACATTGCGCAGCAATAGCAACAGAATTAGAAACAGAGTCTCTAAAATGAGTAATTATCGAGTAGATTTTCTTGGTCGACTCTTGTGTGCGTTGTGCCAATTGCCTCACTTCATCGGCAACAACCGCAAAACCACGACCATGCTCTCCTGCGCGGGCCGCTTCAATCGCCGCATTAAGCGCCAGCAGGTTTGTTTGCTCTGCAATTTGCTCAATAATACCGGCAGCATCAGCAATATTCGTTGTCTGAGATTCAAGTTCTTTTATTGAATTCGTAATATCTTCAACACTGCCGTTTAAAGAAGCTATTGAGTGCTTAGATCGACTGGATAACTCGACACCTTTAGTAACCTTCTCCCGTGCAACAGTGGCATTTGTTGCGGTCTCTTGCACATGTTTAGATACTTCAAAAATGGCCGTGCTCATTTCATTCATTGCTGCTGCAACTTGCTCTGTTTCACTGGACTGTTTATCCATATAAAACTTCGTATTATTCGTCGCATCTAATCCTACTTTTGACTCTCTACTCAATTCATTTGCTGAGTTTTCAATACGACTTAGCACTGTATTTAAATGAGATAACTCACTCAGAATACTGACTTTAATACGTCCTATTGAAGAGACATCATCAGTGTATGTAGCAACGGCCACAGGATGGCTAAATGATTCTTTAAGTAAATCGTCTATAGATGATAATGATTTCTTGAATGAGTAATTTTGATAACTAAAAAAAACTAAAACATTTAGTAAGATTGCAGAGAGTAGTAATGCGCTATTATCTTCAAAAACAAAAAAACTAGAAATCAAGCAAGTTAAAAAAACCATCAAACTATAAACCCCTTGAGGGATTTTCAATTTCGATTTTTTATTAGTATTAAGTCTTGAGTAATACTCATCTGCTCTAATCACACCTTCAGGTTTAGGCGTGACACGCACACTTTCAAATCCAACTACTTTACCAGACACCGTTATCGGTGTTACATAAGCATTCACCCAATAATGATCACCATTTTTACATCTATTCTTTACTAATCCCATCCATGGCTTACCAGACTTCAGATACTCCCACATTATAGAAAATGCTTGAGGAGGCATATCTGGATGACGAACAATATTATGTGACGAGCCAACAAGCTCACTCCGATCAAACCCACTTATTGCAACAAACTCATCATTGCAATAAGTTATTACACCTTTTAAGTCTGTTGAGGTAACAAGCGTTGTTCCTGCTGAAAGGGTAACCTCTCGATTGGTAACTGGAAGATTTTTTTTCATTTTTTAACCTCTCAAATTTGATATATCGGTGGGCTTACCAAAATAATAACCTTGAAAAAAATCACATTTCATTTCTTTCAATATCACCACCTGTTGATTGTTTTCCACTCCCTCAGCAACCACTTTCATTCCATTCAGATGCGCAATTTTTATAATAGATTCGACCATACCATCACCTCGATATGTGCCTAAAGCATCTATAAAAAGCTTATCGATTTTTAAGTAATTAATGTTAAATGATGTAAGATAACTTAGTGATGAATAGCCCTTACCAAAATCATCTAAGGAAAAACTAACACCTTTACTTCGCAATAAATCAATATTAGATCGTGCATTACCACTGTCATCAATTAGAGAATCCTCCGTAATTTCGATATCAATATAATCCAAATCAATATCGAACGCTTTAGCACTCTCTTCTATTAATCCAACGATAAAACATGAATTAATAGAAATAGACGACATATTTATAGAAATTGACATTTTTTGTAACAGTGGATTTTCTGAAATAGCTTTAAAAGCTTTGATGATAATTTTCTTATCAACCAACTCCATTAAATCTAAATTATTAACGGCACTAATTATCTCAACTGGTGAGACCCATCCTATTAATTTACTATTCCATCTCATCAACACTTCATAACCATAGACAGAAAAATCTTCAGATTTTATCTTAGGTTGAAAATACAAAACAACTTCATCATCCATAACTTTTATTACATTACTTTCAATGTATTTTATTCTATTAATACTATCCTCGACTGAAGCATCGTAATAAGAAACAACAACATTATTATTAATGGCATATCTAAGTGAAAAATCAGTTCTCCTCAAAATTTCATCAATACTTTTCCCTATACCATTATCATGATAATCACAGAATCCAACTCTGAACTTTTTATTCACAATAAAATCAGTTGAAAGAGCTAAGTCCGATATATTTTTTACAATTTCATTAAAGAGACTAGGGATTGGAAGATATGTCTTTTTCACGCAACTTAAAAATGAATAGTCACTAATTTGAATGGTGTAATCCACACATTCCACACTCTCGATCAAATTGAAAATGGTATAAATTGACTTCGTCAGAAAGTCTCGATCAAATATTTTTTTATTCACTTCAACCATTTCAAATCGAGCACGGAAAAAATAATAATCGTCTAAATTAACTCCCTTACTTTCTAATAAAAACCTTAGATAGTTAACATTAGGAAGCTCGGTAATAGGATCATACATCTTAGCTTTTAAGAGTGACTCACTGATTTTTTCAGATTCTGTACGATCAATACCTACAATTTGAATCCTATCATTAGATGCAAGTTTAAAATTCCAATCTATCACATGTTTTTTTTCATCAATTTCAATAGACGACTTGGAAATAGAATAAAAACCATCTTGCAAAGTTTTTTGGATAATATGTTCAAATTTATAGTTTTCAAAAAAATCCATAACGAATTTATTTGAATCGAAGAATCCGCTTTCAGAAAATAAGACATTTGACTTTATCACTAATCCATTTTTATCAATGGACGCTATGTATAAGCCTTCATAATTAGATAAGTTATCATAGTTTTCCATTGTCTCATTCAGATCATTTTTGACTGAATAATAAGGCGTCATATCATGGCAAATACCTATATATTTCAAATTACCACTTTCATCTTCAGCCTTACCAACCGACAAATGCATGTTAAACTCTTGACCATTACTTTTCTTTCCAACAACTTCACGACCGATTCCTATAATTTTGGCATTACTCGTCTTTCTATAGTTCTCAAGATAACCATCATGCTCCATTGCTATCTTTTTCGGCATGAGAATAGATATATTTTTCCCTACAACGATATTTTCTGCATAGCCAAACAGTTTCTCAGCTGAAGGTGAAAATGCTTCAATTATACCCATATTATTAATGACAATAATGGCATCAACTGCTGATTTGAAAATTGAGTCGTAAAAATTACTCAAAACCTTATCCTTTTAAACAGTATTAAAAAATAAAACCACATTTAAAATAAAAATATGACATATGAAAAAAGACATTAATCAATATAATTTACAATGCTATTAATAATCAGCACAAAAAAAGATTGAGAAAAAATTATTTTTTATAAAATAATATAAAGTTCATTTTCTCGAATTATATGATTTCAATAAAGTATAGGTGGGGTATATGGAGAATCTATAAAAAATGCAACATATAAAACGGACACTAAAGTAGTTTTATCGAGAGATCTAAAATCCATACTAGATAGATAATTACTTGCAAAGCTAAATACACTACAACAATTACCATCAAGACATTTATCATCACAATCACAAAAGTCAGACCCTAGATGACCATCCACTTTGGACCCTAGATGACCATCCACTTTGGACCCTAGATGACCATCCACTTTAGAAATGCTGGATATATTTTCAACAGACGAGAAACTATAAAAAATATTTATAGGTTTTTTTACGGATGCACTAATTAATAAAGAAATTAAAAAAAGTATAGTAATGATCAGACGCCTCTCGGCAGTAACACTAAAACCATTAGACATACATAAATTCATAAGAAGAACATTTATTTATTGATCAGTATAAATATATTCTATAGTAAATAATTGCAGAAAAACAGTATTACCTGGATTTTGTATAATTCACTATAAACCTACCATTAAAGCTAATTGTAAAATAGAAGATAATAGTATATGGACATAGGTTATTTATGGGATTAATTTTTTTACTATGTAGCGGATGGTTGACTTTAAATAACAAAAAACTACTTGCCAATATCAATATTCCATACAATCAAAGAGAGATTAATAAGGTTTTTAAGAAACTGCTTAGGAAACATACGATCAAGTTGAGCCAACGACCCTCGTTTTCTTCAAACCACCAAACACAACAGACAACCCAGTTGTTTTACCCCTTACTGGTCACTCAATTCGGTAATTTAGTCTCATTGATTAATCTTTGAACGGATTAACCCCTTGCAGCTCGTATCCTCTGATCAACCCGAGACACGTTGGCAAGAGCAAACAAACGCATAGAAGTAACCTCATGCAAGGCATCTTCCATCGTTGGGTCACTCATGCTGTACCAATGTTGCATGCAGTCAATACGAAACATAGTAGACAGTGGATATCCCATTGCCAGCTTGGGGATAAAACGGCTCAACAACCACTTCTAGTTGAAACTAAGACATCAACTCATTCATGCGAGAAAGAAAAAATTTCCTTACGTATTGTTTTACGGTTATTGTTGTTGAATCCGCTGTCAGCAAAAGTGAGTTAGTCTGACATGGTTGAGACTCGAAGACTGAAAACGCGATTTTCCCATGAGAGGAACTTATTCAAATGTTCCGCAACAAGTCACATTACATTGGCAGAAACGCCATAAGGATTTTCGAGTTTAAAAACATCTAGTAAAATCTGAGACATCCAGAGCCTGAATGGTCTTGTATACTCGCCTATAAAGCAGGTTAGTAAGCCCCTATTAAATTAGCTAACTAACCTGTTGGATTTTCGTTTATCAATACTGTTGATAAACTGTCATCGTTCCTTGTTGGCTAAACTGAATCACATTAAAATCTTTGTATTGCTGACCTTTTTCAGCCATGCCAGGAGAATACCTTGGCATTCCAGACACAGCCAACCCTGATACATTTTCAGGTTTCTCAAGTATTAAACGTGCCACATCTTGTTCTGGCACATGCCCTTCAATTAAGTAACCGTCGATAACAGCGGTGTGACACGATTGTAGTTGCATGGGCAGACCCGCATCTTTCTTTAAAGAGGACCAGTCTTCTGTGTGATGATAATTAACGGTATACCCTTCTGCCTCCATTAGCTCACCCCATTTAACACAACAACCACATGCCGGAGACTTATAGAGATCTATTATAGGTTGTGCAAACACGCTAGCACTTACTAACGTTAAGATTGAAGTTGCAATGATTTTATTGAATACCTTCATATTTTCACCTCTTTCAAAATTAGCTATTTACTATTAATTTGGCTATCTGATAATTTTACCGCACGCAACCTTAAAGCATTTAGTATGACACTCACCGAGGAGAGCGACATAGCTACAGCGGCAAAAATAGGCGATAAAAGAATACCTGTAAATGGATAAAGTACCCCTGCCGCAATCGGTACACCTGCCATGTTATAAACGAATGCGAAGAACAGATTCTGTCGAATATTACGCATGGTTGCCAGGGATAATCGCCGTGCCTCCACGATGCCCATCAGATCGCCACGTAATAGAGTAATACCCGCACTTTCGATAGCCACGTCGGTTCCTGTCCCCATGGCAATACCTACATCTGCGGTTGCCAAGGCTGGCGCATCATTAACACCATCACCAGCCATAACAACAACACGACCCTCATTTTTAAGCTGTTGAATAACATTGCCTTTATCTTCCGGCAATACTTCTGCCTTCACTTCATCAATGTGGAGTTTTCGAGCTACAGCTTCGGCAGAGGTACGATTATCTCCGGTCAGCATCACCACACGAATCCCTTCATTCTGCAGAGCGGCTATTGCCGCTTTAGTGGTGTCCTTGATCGGGTCTGCAATCGCCAGCAAACCACAAACCTTTCCATCAACTGCGGCAAAAATTACTGTTGCACCGTCCTCTCGAAGTTGATTGGCTTCTTCCTCAAAGGCGGATGTATCAACATTTTCTGACTGCATTAACAATCGATTACCAAGCAGAACCCTTTTTCCATCGACTTCACCAGTAACGCCTTTGCCGTTTGGAGAGTCGAAATCTATGGCGTCTGGTAATGTTAGGTTCATTGTTTTAGCTTTATCCAAAATAGCATGTGCCAAAGGGTGCTCGCTGCCCTTTTCAAGGCTACCGGAATAACGCATCAAGTCCTCATCGCTGAAACCATTTGCCGAGACCAGCTTTGTCACCTGAGGTTTACCCTCTGTTAAAGTCCCGGTTTTATCCACTACCACTGTGTCTACTTTCTCCATCCGCTCTAACGCCTCGGCATCTCGTATCAAGACACCAACCTGAGCACCACGACCGACACCGACCATGATAGACATAGGCGTCGCCAGACCAAGCGCACAGGGACATGCAATAATCAGCACACTCACAGCGGCAATCAGACCAAAGGCCATGGGCGGCGTTGGACCGACGATAGACCAGACCCCGAACGCAATGATAGAGACCAGCAGAACAACTGGGACGAACCAACCAGCCATTTTGTCAGCCATTCCCTGAATAGGCGCACGACTTCGCTGCGCACTGGCGACCATCTGGACGATCTGAGATAGCATTGTGTCTCGTCCGACTTTGTCAGCCCGTAAAATAAAACTGCCTTGCTGATTAATGCTACCACCAATTACTTGATCTCCAGTCTTCTTACTAACAGCCAGAGGTTCACCAGTGACCATGGATTCATCAACGTTGGAACGGCCTTCAAGCACTTCGCCATCTAGAGGTACCTTATCGCCTGGTCGAACTCGCAATCGATCGCCAACCTTAACTTGATCGAGCGCCACATCAGACTCACTGCCGTCATCGTCCAGTTTTCTTGCCGTGGCCGGAGCTAGATCCAATAGAGCTTTGATAGCGCCAGAGGTTTTTTCTCGAGCTCGGAGTTCAAGTACCTGACCTAACAACACCAGCACAACAATGACAGCGGCCGCCTCGAAATACACTGCGACTGAGCCATCGTCAGCGTGAAAAGCGTCAGGAAATTTCTGCGGAGCCAAGGTTGCGACAAAACTGTACAACAGAGAAACACCCGTACCGATGGCAATAAGTGTGAACATATTAAGGTTACGATTAAGTACAGATTTCCAACCACGCACAAAGAATGGTCCACCACACCAAACGACCACTGGAGTAGCTAAAGCCAACTGAATCCAATTGGATATTTGTGGCGACACAATATGGTCAATCTTAAAGAGATGGCCTCCCATTTCGATCAAAAAAACCGGAAGTGCCAGAGCCAGACCAATCCAGAATCGACGAGTCATGTCGGCGAGCTCTACTGAAGGGCCGTCGTCGAGGCTTACTTCCTCAGGTTCCAGCGACATGCCACAAATCGGGCAGTCACCGGGGCCTTGTTGACGGACTTCTGGATGCATAGGACAGGTAAACATGGTTCCGGCCGCAACCGGCTCTGTTTGCTCATTTTCTTCGCTGAGATACTTCTCTGGATTATTATCGAACTTCGACTGACAGCCGGAAGAACAGAAATACCAAGTTTTATCTACATGCTGACTACTATACTTTGCGGTTTGAGGATCTACCGACATTTTGCACACAGGGTCATGCACCCCATGGCTTTTATGTTCATGATGATTCGTGTGCTCACTCATATTGTGCTCCTTTTTTACTCGCGGGCCAGTCAGAAAAAGCAATGAAATATAACAAAGCCATATTGACCATTGGGACCAATATCAGCAGTCCCAGCCAGCCAGAATATCCAGCTCGCTTGCATATTCTATAGACAGGTATAACGACTAAGATCACAATCACTAACATCCACATCCAGTGTCCTACCCACATAGTGCTACCAAACATACTTTCGCTCATCATGGTATTGTCCTTTCTTTTATATCGTAGAAATTAATGGTGATGTTAGTGAGACTTTTATCTTTCATCTCACTGACATCCCTTTTACTTCTTGTAAAAAAATTAAAACCAAGCCGTTACGCCAATGACAAACTGAGAGTTGCTAATGCTATCTCCATTATCACGAGCAAGATCAGCCGTAGCACCGAGCTTTTTACTCCAGTCTATACCTATATAAGGTGCAAACTTACGTGTTATTTCATACTTTAGTCGAAGGCCTGCATTGATATCAGTAAGACCAGCACCCATGCTTAACTCGTCATCACTCTTACCATAGGCGTTCATTTCAAATTCAGGCGTTAATATCAGTTTTTGAGTGATTAACCATTCCTGTTCGATGCTTAAACGAATGGAGGTTTGCCCTTTTTCTCCAACAAAGAAAGCACCGTCAATGTCGAAAAAATACGGAGCCAAACCTTGGAAACCAAGCACCAACCAATCACGAGATGGGGACGGTTTAATATCTCGCCTTACGCCCATCTGCATATCCCAATACGGCGCTACGGCATGACTGTATAGAGCCTGTACTTCTAGGTCCTGGTCGTCACTATTCTGGTATTCACCTGACGTTTTAAGCCAGATTTTATCCATATCATAACCAACCCATGCTTGAAAACTAAAGCTGATTGGATCGTCTGACTCAAGGCCTTTTTCTAATTGGTCGATGGCGACATAACTTAATAAAGGGTCATCTTCCGCACCTGCATAAGACAAAGAGCTCATAACAGAAGCCGTTGCCATCACTAATGTAAAGCCTAGTGAATTAAAGTTTTTCATTTATTACTCTCCTTATTTGATGACCACTTTTCTAAACATGCCAGGCATGTGATATAGCAAATGGCAGTGATATGCCCATTGCCCCAAGGCGTCTGCGGTGACTAAATAGCTGATTTTTGAACCAGGCTGAACCATCACAGTATGCTTACGTGGAATGTAATCAGGGTCTCCTGTTTCTAACTCGCTCCATACACCATGTAGATGCATGGGATGAATCATCATGGTGTCGTTCACCAAGGTAATTCGCACTCTTTCGTTATACGCCAATTCAAGTGGAGCGGAATCAGCAAAATTGATTCCATTAATTGACCACATATAACGATTCATATTGCCCGTTAGATGCAGCTGGATTTCTCGAGTGGGTTGACGTTTATCATGAGTAGGATGCAAGCCTTTTAGGTCTGCGTAGGTCAGTACTTTACGGTTATAGTTCGCTTGATGATCCCTTAAGCCAATACCTGGGTCGTTAAGGCCGCTTTGAGGCATGCCTGATTGCATGTCTACTTGAGGACCATTTTCTGAATCTAGATGCTTAATCTCATTGTCACTGCCGTAACCTGCTAAACCTAAAGTAGGCATAACCATACTTGGCTGACTGAGATCCATCCCTTCCATGCCAGTCATTGAGCCTGAACCCATTGCCATTTTGCTGTGATCCATGCCTTCCATGCCAGCCATTGAGCCTGAACCCATTGCCATTTTGCTGTGATCCATGCCTTCCATGCCAGCCATTGAGCCTGAGCCCATTGCCATTTTGCTGTGGTCCATGCCTTCCATGCCCGACATAGAGTCTGAACCCATTGCCATTTTACTGTGGTCCATGCCTTCCATGCCCGACATAGAGTCCGAACCCATCGCCATTTTACTGTGGTCCATGCCCTCCATATTCATGCCCATATCGCCATGCCCTAAGATCGGCATAGGGTCCATATCAGGGATTTTGGCCGTGAACATTTCATCTGACGTGAAGTTACCAACGGTATAACCAGAACGGTCAATGCTCTGAACGAAAATACAATAAGCATCCTCCATCTTCGGCTCGACTATCACATCGTAAGTTTCCGCAACACCAATTCGAAATTCATCGATGGTAACAGGCTGAACATTTTGTCCATCACTCGCTACCACGGTCATTTTTAAACCTGGAATTCGCACATCAAATATCGTCATCGCAGAGCTATTAATAAAGCGAAGACGAACTTTTTCTCCTTGTTTAAAGAGTGCTTGCCAAGGTTGTGCCGGTGGGTTCCCATTCATTAAATACGTATAGGTGGCGCCCGTGACATCAGAAATATCTCGGTCACTCATACGTTCCTGATTCCACATGGAGCGTGCTCTCCATGTGTTCACCAACCCTTGTTTTTTGATATCAGAAAACAAATCAGACATCGTTCTTTCACTGTAATTGTAATAGTCTGATTGCTTCTTTAAATTCGCATATATCGTTTCAGGCGCCTCATCCGACCAGTCCGACAGCATGATGACATGCTCCCGATCAAACACAACAGGGTCTGCTTCTTTAGGGTCTATAACAATCGCGCCATACACTCCCGTTTGTTCTTGAAAACCTGAATGACTGTGATACCAATAGGTACCACTTTGCTTAACTGGAAATTTATATTCGAATGTTTCTCCCGGTTTGATGCCCGCAAAACTAAGGCCAGGAACGCCATCCATTTCTGTCGGTAAAATCATCCCATGCCAGTGCAAAGAGCTGTCATGATCAAGATTGTTTTTTACTCTTAGCGTGACCGTTTCACCTTCTTTCCAGCGTAACAAGGGTCCGGGAAACAGTTGATTAATGACCGTTGCTCTAGCAGGCGTTCCCGTAAAATTAACGGTTTTATAATCAATGCTTAAATCAAAAACTTTCCCAGATAACTGAGTTAAAGATTGGCCAATGGCACTTGCTAGTGCATTTTTTGAAAACGGAATGGTAGTTAAAGCCAGCATGGCAGAAGCACCAAATACAAACTGACGACGGCTAAGCACTGTACCGCTCGATGATTTGTTCTGCTCTTCGTGTGAAGGTTTGAATACTGTCATAAACTGAACTCCCTTAATCTAATTAAACCCACAACACCTGTTTGCAGGTGCAACCAAATAATGTAATGAATAAAAGACATAATTGTCTCCAACAATGTTCTTGAGAAGATCCAATACAGGCATTATCCCTGTAGTGGATAAAAGGTTAATAATAGAAAATAACGGTTAGTGACCTTGGAGCGTCCGACAAAACGACGGATTCATCCAAAGATTAAGAAAGTATCGGAGGGCGATATAAAGAAGAGCTATTCAACGGTAGCTCTTGTTGAACTAGATGAGCACTACTCTGACTCAGTTGAGAGCCGTAATAAATCCACTGACGATCAATGATCGCGGCCATCGACATGCAAACGCTCATCGGACACGAGCTTTTGTCTTTGCAACAATCTAACGCATTCGTGACCGGCAATATTTGAACATACTGATCTGTGTGTGTTTCAACAGACGCGTTGTGCAACGAAGCCTTATGATCGACCATCGAGCCATAAGTAGCAGTAGCAGTAAGTTGCATTGAGTGATATGCCATTGGACCAGCCACAGAAGTCATTGTCTGGCTAACAAACACGAGCAAAACAAATATAATGATAACGATTTTATTTTGTCTCATTATTCTTCCCCCAATCAACTTTCACCCCAAACAACATCACTTTAAATACACCTCTAATTAATGCATTGGAGGACCAACAAACGTCGTAAATATCGCCGTGACCACCAAAATAGAAGAAGCGATCATTTTTTCCATTAAAATAGATTTTTGAATAAGAAATGTATTACCGCGTTTCAGTATTAACGGCACAAGATGTAATTTATGGTATGCCGCCATCACCAGAATAACAACGACCAAAGCAAGTTTCACCAACAACCAGAAACCATAGTCTGACGAGAATAAGTCTTGCCATCCTGTCAGAACATAGCTCATCCATGCTCCACAGATAATCAAAATCAAAACAGCAACCGCTGCAAGTTCGCCAAAACGCTCTAAGATTCGATTAGATTCCTGGTGCGTGGATTTTCGCGCAACCAACCACAAAGGGAATAGCAACCCTAACCACCAAGCAGCAATCAAGATATGAGTAAAGAATATAATTTGATAATACCAAGCTTGCTCTGTCGCATGACCCGTGAATGAAAACGAATAAATCAAACTGGCTATGCCCAAGGAAGCGACCATTAATGCAAGGCGTGAAAATGGCCACAGACTGAAGGCACGATCCGACCCAAGGGTAAATGACGCTATGATCACCAAGCAATAACCAATCACATTAGCGATTAAGGTACTGCCCGCAGGCGAATCCCAATAGATAGAGACCATCATAGGGTCAAACATGAGCGATAGACCCTCTTCCATCGCCCCACCAACGAGGATAAAAAAATAAGCTATTGTCGCCGCTAAACCAATCAACGCACCTCCTCGTACGTACCTTTTTATACTACTCAATAAAGCAGACTGATGACGCAACAAACAAAATGCAAATAGCCCACCTACAACGCTTGATATACCAAAATACAATAACCAACGTGTCAATAATTGCGCGATTTCCCAGTTCGTTAACATCATACAGCCCCTTTTTTATAAAATGAAAAGCCTAAAAGATATAATCTAATTAGCCAGTTGAACTAAACAGTTTAAATGTTCAAATTAATGCTGCATAAAACCATAAGAGCCTTTCATCATGTGTCCATCTTCGCCCATTGCTTTCCAATGAACTGTATAACTGTCCGGCGCCAACATTGGTAACATAGTTTGAAAATTTTTCGTTGTTGCACCGTCACGATTAAACCGAACCGACACGGGCTTACCTTTAGATCCTACTACCTTGAGACTTACAACTTTCATAGGGTTCTGGAAATTTAGCTCTACTCGTTCTGCTTGAGCCATTAGCATGGCACCGTCTTTGGGGTATGTCATGGTCATCATACCGTGTGCAAATACGTTAACGGAGGCCACCAAAGCCAATGTAGAAAATGCCAATTTCATAGTTTTCATAGTTTTCATAGTTTTCATAGTTTTCATAGTTTTCATGTTATTACCTTTTACGTTGTTGATAAATTTTTAAACGGATACAAAGAGGGGATCTCTTTATATCAACGATCTCTAAAAGTTCCGAAAAAACACTCTTTTAATACTGATTAAATTAAGACATCTGTTTCAATGACGATTTTTTCCATAGAAAATACACCGCAGGCAACACTAATAACGTCAGCACGACTGCGCTCACCATACCACCAACCATAGGCGCGGCGATTCGACTCATCACCTCCGATCCCGTTCCAGTACCATATAGAATTGGCAGCAAGCCGATAATGATGGATACCGCCGTCATCATCACCGGACGAACTCGCATACCAGAGCCATGAAGCACCGCATGGTAAAGCGTGTCCGCGCGAGGTAAGACGCCTTTTTCAGCGCATTTTTTTTGTGTCTCTACCCAAGCTTGATTCAAATACATCAGCATAATGACGCCGATTTCCACGGCCACGCCAGCCAGCGCAATGAAGCCAACCCCCACAGCAACCGAGAAATTGAAGCCAGACAAATACATCAGCCAGATACTACCCACCATAGCAAATGGCAAGGTGCCCATAATGATCGCCACCTCGTAGAAATTACGGAAGTTGATATACAAGAGGACAATAATGATGGCCAATGTAAGCGGCACTACATAGGTCAGCTTTTCTTTTGCCCGTTGCATATACTCATATTGACCAGACCAATTTAACGAATAACCTGCTGGTAATTGCACTTGGTCTGCTACGATTTTTTGTGCGTTTTCGACATAACGGCCAATATCTACACCTTCAATGTCCACAAAGGTCCAACCGTTTAAACGCGCGTTTTCACTTTTTAATCCTGGCGGACCTTCTTCCACATACACATCAGCAATATCCCCTAAACCAATTCGTAAACCATTCGGAGTCACGATTGGCAAAAGGGCTAATTGCTCTGGTGAATCACGATATTCCTGTGGATAGCGAACATTAATGGGATAGCGCTCAAGCCCCTCAATAGTATTAGTGACATTCATGCCACCCACCGCCGAAGAGATAATTTCTTGAACATCTTGAATGTTCAACCCATAACGCGATGCCTTCGCGCGATTAATGTCTATATTGACGTAACGACCACCGGCCACACGCTCAGAATAAACCGATGCCGTGCCTTCAACTGGTTTCAAGATTTTCTCTAGCTGCAAACCAATATCTTGAATCACTTTCAGATCAGGACCTGCAACCTTTATACCCACAGGGGTTTTGATGCCCGTTGCCAGCATGTCGATTCGTGTTTTGATCGGCATTACCCAAGCGTTAGTAATGCCAGGGATCTTGACCAGCTGATCCAGCTCTTGCTTGATCTTGTCGCTGGTCATGCCGTCTCGCCATTCTGAGTGAGGCTTGAGTTGAATAAAGGTTTCGATCATCGTCAAAGGTGCTGGGTCTGTCGCGGTTTCTGCACGGCCAACCTTCCCAAAGACAGTTTTCACTTCTGGCAAGGTCGCAATCAGTTTATTGGTTTGCTGCAATACCTGACGTGCTTGTCCGATGGAGATCCCCGGATACGCTGTTGGCATGTACATCAAATCACCTTCGTCTAGGTTAGGAATAAACTCACTGCCCAACTTATTTAACGGCCACATACCAATAGCAAATATAGCAATTGCCACCAAAATGGTGGTTTTCGGAAAACTCAACACGGCTTTCAGCGCTGGCATATACACCGCGATCAAAGCCCGATTAACGGGGTTTTTATGCTCAGGCAAGACCTTACCTCGCACAAAGTACCCCATCAAAACAGGTACGAGAGTGATTGCTAATGCCGCCGATGCAGCCATGGCATAGGTTTTGGTATAGGCCAACGGGCCAAACATCCGTCCTTCTTGGGATTCCAAGGTAAACACAGGCACGAAACTGACGGTGATAATCAGCAGACTAAAGAATAACGCGGGGCCGACTTCGGTAGCCGCGGCGGCCACAACCTGCCAACGGTTTTCCTTGGTCATTTCGACTTTTTCCATATGCTTATGGAGATTTTCTATCATCACGATTGCGCCATCAATCATGGCGCCGATGGCAATCGCAATACCGCCAAGCGACATGATATTGGCATTAATACCCTGCAAATGCATAACGATGAAAGCAGTCAAAATACCGACAGGCAGACTGATGATGGCCACTAAAGAGGAACGCACATGAAAAAGAAACACCATACAAACCAACGCAACCACAAGGAACTCTTCCAGCAGTTTGGTCCATAAATTCTCCACGGCACGATCAATCAAACCAGAACGATCATAAACCGTCACCACCTCAACGCCTTTTGGCAAGCTGGATTTCAAAGTTTCCAATTTCGCTTTTACGCCTTCGATGGTTTTCTGTGCGTTTTCACCAAAACGCATCACCACCACGCCGCCGACGGTTTCGCCTTCGCCATTTAGATCAGCTAACCCTCGACGCATTTGTGGGCCAATACCAACATCTGCCACATCTTTGATCGTCAGCGGTGTGCCACTTTCACTGACGCCAAGCGGAATCATTTCAATATCTTCGACGCTCTGTATATAACCAGACGCTCGAACCATGTATTCAGCTTCAGCCATTTCAATGACCGACGCGCCGACTTCCTGATTACCGCGTTTAATGGCATTTTGAATGTGACTCAATGGCATGTTTAACGCGCGCAATTTATCTGGATTCACACTTACCTGATATTGCTTCACCATGCCGCCAATGGGCGCCACTTCCGATACGCCAGGCACGGTTTGTAATTCATACTTCAAGAACCAGTCTTGCAGTGAACGCAATTGACTCAAGTCGTTTTGACCGGTTTTATCGACCAAGGCGTATAAATACACCCAGCCGACACCCGTTGCGTCTGGCCCCAATTGCGCCCTTGCGTTACTCGGCAAGGATGGCGCAACCTGACTTAAATACTCCAACACTCGGCTTCTCGCCCAATACATATCGGTATCTTCATCAAAAATCACGTAGACATACGAATCTCCAAAGAACGAATAACCGCGCACTGTTTGAGCACCGGGCACAGACAACATCGCCGTGGTCAACGGGTACGTAACTTGATCTTCAACCACTTGCGGCGCTTGTCCTGGATAGCTGGTTTTAATGATAACTTGCACATCAGACAAGTCAGGAATGGCATCAACGGGAGTATTCTTTAACGAATACAAGCCAGCGCCCACTAAAATAAAAGTAGCCAATAACACCATGAATCGGTTGTTTATGGACCAACGAATGATCGCTTCAATCATGATATTCCCCTACTCCGTGTCAGCGTCAAAATAGTCAGTGACCATGAATTTCACACTGCTTTCCCGCGTAATCTCAAGCTGAATATCTTTACCAATTGGCAATTCATCCAGCGTCAACCAATCAGCTAACTCAAAGTCCATCGTCATCTTTGGCCATTTCCAATCAGTAATAGCATCATGATTCACATTCACCATCCGCGTTGTCGCATCAATACGATTAATGCGTGCGGCTACCCAAACATTGTTGGTAGGTTCTGCTGCTGACATTTCATTATCAGACATTGCCGTGTTAGCCATTTCAGTGCTGCTGGCAGGCATTGCCATCTGCTCACTGTCTATATTCATGCGTTTGAAATCCGAGCTTTTGCTGGATTCAGAGTCCAACAAAAACTGCGCCGATGTCACGACCTCATCACCCAGCACCAAGCCGTCTAAAATTTCCACGTAGTCATCACCGAACGCGCCGGTTTCGACTGCAATCGATTTATAACGCCCTTCACCCAATGCCAGTACCACGCGGCTTTGCTCGCCGCCACGAATTAAAGCTTCTTTTGGAATCAATCGTTTTTTACCTGGCTCGGTGGTTTCAATACGAACATGGGCAAACATATCTGGCTTCAGAAGTTGCTCGGGGTTATCTAAACGAATGCGAACACGCAAAGTGCGATTTTTGGCATTTAGAGTCGGATAAATAAAATCCACGTTACTGCTGAAAGTTTTCCCCGGTAGGAAATCCATAACAGCCTCAACCGGTTGCCCCACCGCGACAAGATGCGCTTGGCGCTCAAACACTTCGGCATCCAACCACACCTCACTCAAATCCGCGATCGACATCAAAGTTGTGCCTGGCTTAATATAGAAACCATCTTGAATTCCAAGGTTGTCAATAACGCCGCTTTGTGGCGCAAAAAATCGCACTGTTTGAGACACTTTGCGCTTTGTCTTTAACGCTTGGATAAAACTGCTCGACACTTGCAGAGCTTTTAGCCTTTCTTCACCCGCGTTGATCATGCGCTGGTCTTTGCGCGCTAACGCAAAGACAAATTCTTCCTGCGCATTCACTAAGGTTGGTGAATACAAATCGAACAAAGGCTGACCTTTTTCAACTGAATCACCATTGAATTTAATAAAGCTCTTTTCGATCCAACCTTCGACACGAGGGTGAATATGAACAATCTTGTCTTCGTTGTAAGCCAAATAGCCCACAGTACGAATGTCTGGTTTCAGCACGCCTTCAAACACTTTTTCTGTTCTCACACCAAGGTTATTAACCACTTCAGGCGAGATGCTTACAGTACCAGCGCCCTGATTATTGGAACCTTGGTCATCACCATAAAAAGGGATTAAATCCATTCCCATAGGAGATTGACCCGGCTTGTCACGACGGTAATTTGGGTCCATTGGCGCCACCCAATATAAAGGTGCTTTTTCATCTTTCGTGACTGATGCACCAGCATTCATTTCCCCGTTCATAGCATTAAATGCTTGAAGACCAAAGTGATAACCCGTAGCCGAAAGAACGCCACCTAGTACAAATACACCGATATACCCGATTACTTTCATTTGAGTTTCACCTCTTCACTTTGTGCCATTACATAATTCAATTCGGCTAAGCGCTTGAAGCGCTCGATACGAATATTTAATAATTCAATATGTGCATTTAATGTATCGATGCGCGCCTGAACTACATCCGAGAAAACACCATCATTGCTGGTATAAGCATTCAACATGGCTTGCGCACTTTCTCTGTAACTAGGAAGTAACTTGGTTTGATACAGACGAATTCGTTGATCTAGCAAGTTAATATCAGATGTCAGAACACGATATTTCGCCATGAGTTCATTCAGCACAAGCTGCTTTTCAGAAAGAAAAGACTCGACTTGTAAGGTCGCGGCTTTCACCTGAGCATCCTGTCGACTAGACGAAAAGATTGGCACGCTGACACTCACCGCAATCGACGCCAGATCGGCTCGATCTTTGCCGCTTAGATCATCGCCGCGATAACCGTAACCCAAGGTAACGCCCCATTCTGGTTTGTACTTTTGCTCGGCAATCGATTTATCTATCTGCGCGGTATTGGATTGAACATCGACAATGCGAACCAACGGATGCTGGCTCAGACGAGCCGCCAAGGAATTTGGTGGAAGAATACTAGACGGGGTTACCATAATGGGTTCACCCGTTGTTTTCAGAGTGATTGCTTGATCAGCTGTGTTCTGATCAACCATGGTCGGAAGAATATATTGGGACAATTTTTTCAGTGCATTTTCTTTCGCTTGACGAAGCTGAGTTAGACGATGATCTAACTTAATCAACTCCAGTTCAGAACGCACTAAATCTTGCTGTTTGGCTCGCCCGTACGCCGAGCTATAACTGCTTTCCACTACCTCATGAAGTTGTTCGAACAAGGTTCTATTTTGCTTCACGAGCTTGATGCTCTCTTCGTAACTGTATACCGTTAGCCAAAGATTCGATACCTCCATTGCTAACATCGCGCGACGATTATCTCGCATCAAGGGCATTTGATCGCCTTGCACAGCGTACTTTTCCCCTGTTAAACGTAAGGTATCGCCAGCTGGAAACATCTGCGATACCGACACGTTAAATTGCGTCATCGCTTCTTGGTTAAAATCAAAACTGTCAGTTGGCATATTCAATAAACCAACATTGATTTTTGGATCCGGCAACGCCGTCATGCCTTGGCTTAAGGCGCGAATAGCATTCTCTTTCTGCTGGCTGGAAATCAACCAGTCATCTTGGGAGACGGCTTTTTCCACCGCTTGTTGCAGGCTTAACACTTCTGCGCTCGCAACAAGTGGCAGCAACGACAATAAGAAAACGGAGGCAATACGATTCGTTTTACCGATTAAAAATTGACGGCAATAGACACTCTGTAATACATGACAGAATGCCAAAAATTTGTTTTTGGCCATTGGCTTGAGTACTCATTTTTAAATTCATAAAATCTCAACGCACATTAAAGCGATGAGTGAAACTGCGAATTTAAGAAATGACTATAGGGGGGAAATAAGGCGTATTTGGGTGGGTAGAAACGTAGAATTCAGACGACAGAGTCGTGTGAACAGAAGAAATATTGTCAGAATCAGAATGATAGCTGACCAGTAAGCCTGAAAAGCTACTGCAATGATTGTCCATACAGTTTTGGTGATTGTGCTCTGATGTCAAACTAGAGCATTCGTCCATCGAATCAGACGTACAAGAGATCCCCTTATCAGGAGACATATCATGATCCGATAATTCTGACGTGTCATGCATTTCCATAGACATCATATTCGAGCTCGATAACATCATACTGTTCGTTGCCATTGCCATCGAAAATAACGATAGTACAAACAGCAAAAAGCACACGAAACCGTGTTTTCTCGCTGATATGCTGATGTTATTTAAAACAAATGATGGCATTTATAAAACTCTCTGCAACTAATCAACAAACTATATGTTAGTAAAAAGCTTAAAGCAACTCAAACTTAAATTTTGATAATCATTTGGACTTCCCAGACTTTACAAGACAACAATTGACATAAAAACCTATCTAAATCGAGGTTTTCATAAACTTCAAGTATATCGTCACCATTGGTTTCATCATTCCATTTATCCATGGACTAAAAAAATACTTCCTTATATTTCCGCACTTTCAGATATCGAAAAAAGAAACACTTAAGTTGCCTTACATCGAAATAGCAACTAATATGTTTCTATAAATTAAAAAGCAACTTATTAGTTTCCTTATGATGAATCTACTACAGCAAATCAAAAATCGTCGTTTAGCACTGAAACTCAAGCAGAATGAAATGCCAATGCGTATTGGCATTTCTAGGCAGCAGTACCAACGGCTGGAAGCAAAAGGCAACCCAAGACTTGATACTCTTGAACTGATTGCCAAAGGTCTCAATAGCGATGTCATGCTGATTCCAAAAGAAAAGCTGAATGCTGTTTTAGCTGTT
>TARA_R110002033_G_scaffold160502_3_pt1 | contig 21372 bp, 10 predicted proteins | sample TARA_R110002033 | Tara Oceans TARA_R110002033 (sample SAMEA4397051) | marine metagenome | biome: Polar Biome; feature: [SRF] surface water layer (ENVO:00010504); material: water (ENVO:00002006), including particulate matter (ENVO:01000060) such as... | depth 5 m
TTGTTATTGATACAATTGAACGCTACAATGTAGATATAGAAAACCAGATAGAAGCAGTAATTCAGCGCGAGTATACTGCAATTCACTCTAGCGTTTACTGGAAATTTAAAAAAGAAGTCGAAAAATATTTAAAGTCGAGTAACAAGAATAAAGATTACATTTTTAAAGAAATAGTATTTAAAGATGTCTATCCTTTATATGGACAAATTGATATTAAAGGGTCCAGTGAGCATCGCAATGAGACGGTAAAAGAAGATTTAAAAAATCAGTTGAGTACATTATTAAATATTATCGATAGACTAAATTTAATCAACAATTTACCTCTTTTAGAGCAGCTTAAATTTGAGATGCAAAGTTACTACAATGAACTAAGTTTAGAGTTAAAAGCAGATACTGAACAACAAATCCAAGCATACATACAAAAAGAGATTCATCCTATTCTTAGAAATGAGAAGATCGACGAAGACAATAAAGTATTGATTGCAAACTATTTTTCTGAACTAGATTCTAAGACAGCATTATTTTATCATTCGAGAAAAAACTTTGATGATGCCATGTCGATTATTAATAAAAAAATGGCGTCAATTTTAGATCACGAACAAAAAGAGGCGCAACAAATATTTCCTCATTATTTTGAACGTTTTAAAACAGACGGTGTAGAACACAATTTATATATTGGTGCCTCAATTGCACCTACGCAAACTTTTGACACTATGTACTTGAGCAACTTAAGGTTGTGGCAATTGCAAACTTTGTGTAAAATGGAATTAGAGCACCATCGCTTAAAATCTATTTTACCATACGAACTTGACGTTACTTCACTTATTTTAGTTTTTAGTTCGCCGATATCTGTCCGTTTTAGAATGGATGAAAAACGTTTTGACGTAGACGGAACCTACAACGCGCGTTATGAAGTTGTAAAAAAGCGTATCGACAAAGCTAATATTAAAGGGACAAAAGAACGTATCACGCAAAAAGAAAAAATCACAATTGTTTACTCTAATGACTATGAAGAAAAAGAGTATTTAAAATATATTAAATTTTTACAATTTAAAAAGATACTAGAGCCTACAATAGAGCAATTTGATGTTCAAGAATTGCAAGGTGTCTCTGGACTGAGAGCATTACGAATTAAAGTTTGCAATACGGATGTTCCAGATGAAGCTTACAGCTATGAAGATCTACTTAATGAAATTAATTAAAGCATATACTTAAGCACGAATTGAGTAGAAAGCAATAACAAATGATATTACAGATACGATGATTCCCAACATGAAAATATTGTAGGTAATCCTCAATAAGCTATACTTTTTCTCTAATACAAGCCCCAAGAAATACAAATCTTTAATCATCGAGTTGTACAAGTATTTATCATCCTTCATCATTTCGTTTACTGCCCACTCATACTCTTCTAAAGGCATTTTAAAGAAGTTACCAAAGAATAATAAATTTACTTTTTTGTCTTCAATATCTTGCCTCGTAAAAGTACCGGTAGTCACTTTAGGACGAGTGGATAATATGGCAAAAATGATTGATATCACACTAAACATCAACATGATGAATGTAGGGACAATCAAATAACTGTTGCTTGGGCTATCTAATTTTGGAATAATAGAAGACAACGCAATGGAAATGATAACAGCATTAACTGATAGTAAGATATTGGCTTTGCTATCTGCAATACCACTTAGGCGCGTGTGATTGCTTAAAGTTATTCTAAAAAGTGTATCTACACCTCTACTGGTTTTTAATTTTTTTGACTTTTTTTTCTTCTTTTTCTTATCCTCTGTTTCTTTAGTCGCTACAGTTTCTGCAACGGCACTCTCGTTAATTTTATTTTGAATCAATTGTATATTTTTTTCTTTTATTGGTTGCCAATTTTCTAGAGCGTATTGGGTATAATATACATGAAATTGTGAGATGATATGTAGGTTTTCTTTTGCCCATTCTAAGTCAGAATAGAATTTCTGACTAGTTACCTCCCACTCTTTTCTCAGCTTTTCACACAAGGTTAAGTAATCTTCTCTTGCAAAATGCGAGTAATCAGCATCTTTAATTATTTTTTCTAATTGCGTTCGAGGACAGCGATCATAAATGGTAGCTTCGATCACTTTTGCCACAGCATTAATAAAAATTTGATCCTTATTATTATCTTTTAAAAACTGAGATACAATAGTAATACTTGATTGCTCATGATGAGCGCACCCCATAGTATAACCTGTGTCATGAAACCAAGCAGCTACAAGTAAAATTTCTGTATCTGATTCGTTTAAACCCTCTGATTTTGCTAGTGTTGTAGCAGCCTCAACCACGTTTAAAGTGTGATTGAAATTATGGTAGGTAAATGAATTAGAAAGATTATCTTTGAGTAATTTACCAACAAATTCTTTGGCTTTTTCTAGAAGGGTCATAAACAAATTTTTATACTACTAAATTATGAAATTGTTTCCGGATAATACATTTATAAAAACTAAAATATTCTTATATATTCCAATATCAATCTTGATGTTACAGGCGTGTGCAACCAAGCACGTGCAATACGGTAAAGATGTAGAAAATCCAGTACCTACTAACGAAAAAGATACGGCAAAAATTGCACATCGTTTTTATTTAATTGGTGATGCCGGAAATGCTGATCAAGCAGAGCCTCAAAAATTTCTTGAACTGTTTCATGATAAAATTAAAACAGAAGATAAAAATACCACCTTGTTATTTCTAGGAGATAATATTTATCCTAAAGGCATGCCTGACGAAAGTGATCAAAAAAATCACTCAATTGCAGAGGATAAATTACTTTCACAATTAGCACTTAGTAAAGATTTTAAAGGGAAGACTATATTCATACCAGGTAATCATGACTGGTATAGTGGTATCAAAGGTCTAGAAAAAGAAAGTGATTTTATCACCAATCATCTTAAAGATAAAGAATCTTTTCTACCCAAAAAGTCTTGTGCAATTGACGATGTCAAAATAGATAGTTTGGTGACATTAATTACTATTGATAGCCAATGGTTTCTAGAAGATTGGGATAAGATACCTACGATAAACGACAACTGTGACATTAAAACCCGTGAAGACTTTTTAACCGAATTAGAAAGTCTTTTAAGTAAGAACAAAGAAAAAACCGTAGTGCTCGCTTTACATCATCCTTTAATGAGTAACGGAAGTCACGGTGGACAATTCTCCTTGAAGCAACAGATTTTTCCATTGGAGCAACCTGTTCCTCTACCGATTATAGGATCTTTTATGAATTTGTTGCGCAAAACATCTGGTATCAGTCCGCAGGATATTCAAAATAAGAAATACCGTAATTTAAGCGACCGCATTCAAACCTTGGTTAAAGGATTCAACAATGTCATCGTAGTATCTGGACATGATCACAATTTACAGTACATAGACAAAGACAACGTCAAACAAATTATTAGTGGCGCTGGATCTAAAACGCAAGCAGCAAAAGCAGTGTACCCTAATGACTTTTCTTATGGTAAAAATGGATTTGCAACTTTAGACGTATACGACAACGGTAAGGCGACAGTTACCTACACTGGAAAAGAAAATAACGTGTTAAAAGTGCTTTTCAAAAAAACTGTTTTATTCCCTGAGGTAAAACTTACATTAGATTACCCTAAAACATTTCCTGCTAATATTGAAACTTCAGTTTATACTGCAGATATGGTCGATAAAAGTAGAGCACATTCTTTCTTTTTTGGAAAACATTATAGAACGTATTACGGACAGTTACTAAATGCTAAGACAATAAGCTTGGATCAACTTTATGGTGGTGTACACCCAACAATCGCAGGCGGAGGTCATCAATCACGATCATTACGACTTGAAGATAATAATGGTAAAGAATATGTGATGCGAGCAGTAAAAAAGAGTGTTTCTCGCTTTTTACAAAGTGTCGCGTTTAAAAATCAGTATGTAGAAGAAAGTTTTAAAAACACAACCGCTGAAGATTTTTTATATGATTTCTACACAACAGCACATCCTTATGCTCCCTTAGCAGTAGGAAACTTAGCGGAAAAAATAGGTGTTTCGCATACCAATCCTTTGTTATATTATATCCCTAAGCAAAATCAACTGGGCGAGTTTAATGAAAGTTTTGGTGACGAATTGTACCTGGTAGAAGAACGTCCTTCGAAAGAACAAAAAAACCTAGCTATTTTTGGCGAGAAGCCAACCGATATTATTGGTACAAATGAGGTCTTAGAAAATTTACGCAAGGATGAAAAATATGTAATTGACGAAGATGAATATATCAAAGCTCGTTTGTTTGATATGCTTTTAGGAGATTGGGATCGTCATTTTGATCAATGGAGATGGGGAGAATATAAAAAGGGAGATAAAGTAATATACAGACCAATCCCTAGAGATCGTGATCAAGTGTTCCCTAAATATGATGGTGCACTTCTTGCTATTTTAATGAATATTCCTGCTGTTCGCCACATGCAAACTTTTAAAAAGGATATTCGCAGTGTGAAATGGTTGAATAGAGAAGCGTATACATTAGATTTAGCATTTTTAAAAACAGCCACAGAAAAAGACTGGATAAAGCAAGCAAAATTTATTGAAAAGAACTTATCAGATGCAGATATTGAAGGTGCCTTTGATAACTTACCAAAAGAGGTTCAAGACAATACGATTGAAGTGATCAAAGAAAATTTAAAATCACGAAGAGGCAAACTAACTAAATACGCAAGTGAATATTTTGATGTATTACAAAAACGAGTTTTGATTGTAGGAACAAATAAAAAAGACCGTTTTAAGATTGATCGCACTGACAAAAAGAAGCTAATTGTTACGGTTTCTCGTTTGAAAAAAGACGGTGAAGAATTTCAATATACAAATACCTACACTAGGAAGCAGACAAAAAACATTTGGTTCTACGGATTAGACGATGACGATCAATTTGATGTGAGTGGAAAAGGAAATACAGCAATTAAATTGAGATTAATTGGTGGTCAAAATAATGACATTTACAATGTAGAAAATGGTAAGAAAATTGAAATTGTAGACTTTAAGTCTAAGAAAAACACATTGAACGTTGATGCAAAAACTAAGAAGGCATTGACTGATGATTATGAGACAATCTTATATGATTATCGAAAACCAAAATACAATGTGTTTGGTGGGTTGCCAACCATGGGTTTTAATCCTGACGATGGAGTAAAAATAGGAATTATAGCAAATTACACTGTAAATAAATTTAAACTAGATCCTTACACAAGGAAACATACTTTTAAAGCCAATTATTATTTTGCAACGGCAGGTTTTGAATTACTTTATAATTTAAGTGTTCCAAAATTGATTAATGATTTTGACTTCGATTTAGCTACGCAATTGACAAGTCCAAACTTTGCAATGAATTACTTTGGTTATGGAAATAATACTGTTAACAGTGACGAAGAACTGGGTAAAGATTACAACAGAGTAAAAATTAGAATGATAAAAGCAGCACCACAAATCACTCGAGTAGGAAAAAATGGAAGTGTTTTAAATATAAAAGCTGAATTTGAAAATTATGATGTTGAACGCACAAACGATCGCTTTATAGGTGTTGCAAATGCTGTAAACCCAAGCGTTTTTGACAATCAATTATTTGCTGGAGCTAGTGTGAAATACAGTTTTGATAACGCTGATAATGCTGCATTTCCTTTAATTGGAATGGGGTTTTCAATCACAGGTAGCTGGAAAATGAATCTAGAAGATACCAAGAGAAATTTCCCAAGTATCGAATCTAAAATTAACTTCAATCATAAAATTGATGCAAATGGAAAATTAGTGCTTGCTACTTTATTGAAAGGAAAAGCAATCTTAAATAACAATTTTGAATTTTTCCAAGGTGCCGCTTTAGGAGGCGACTACGACTTAAGAGGTTTTAGAAATGAGCGTTTTTTAGGAAATCAGTCGTTCTTTCAAAGTACAGATCTTAGGTGGAATATTGGACAAATTAAACGTAGTGTAATCCCTATGTCATACGGTCTACTAGGAGGTTTTGATTATGGTCGTGTGTGGCTTAATGGAGAGAATTCAAATAAATGGCATCAATCTATTGGTGGCGGACTATGGTTAAATGGTTTAGATATCATCACAGCCCGAATCGCTTACTTTAAAAGTGCCGACGATCAAGGCCGTTTCACATTCGGTTTAGGGTTGGGCTTCTAATTTGGCTTCCCTAAGGTCTACACTATATAGGTAGCCACCGGTATTTTTATCTTTTTCATCTGCGATAAGTAAGGTGTTATCGTCTTTAAAAATAATGCTTTCCTTTTGTGAATTGTGTCCTAAATTGACTGACTTTACTTTTCCTGATAAAAAATTATCAGTTTTAAATTCTTCAAAAATAAAAATCTTAGTATGACTCAAAAGTGCCACTTTTGAGTCATTTAGGCTTATATCTGCGCTAGTAATGGCGGCAGTATCAAATGTATTTCCTGCCTTAAAACTACCTAACAGTTGCGCTTTATATGTACCCGCTTTATTAGGAACTTTGTATAAATAAGTCGTTCCATCAAAATGTTTGCTTCTGTTTTTGGTGAACAGATAAAAATTATTTTTGTGCTCAAAAAAACTCTCTACATCATAGATCAAATCATTTTTCTTAGGTGGGAAATCTTTTTGCTCTGGATAAGAAAAGTTTACCGCATATTCTGGTTTAGCACTTTTTTGAGCTAGGTTGTCCTTACTTATTTTATAGATGCACAGGTCTTTTCGTTCATTATCATTGTTTCCAAAATCACCAATATATAGATTTCCGGAGTTGTCATTAGTTAAATCTTCCCAGTCAATATTTTTAGTATTTGATATCGTGATTTCTTTTACAATTTCACCTTTGCTATCTAGACCGTAGATTTTGTTTTTATTCCCGCTATCTTCGATCATCCACAATATTCTTGTATCACTACCATAAGTAATTCCAGAAACTTCCTTCAAACTTTTAGGCAGTTTATAAACTGTTTTTATTTGCTTAGTGTCTTGCTGACAAGCCAATAATAAAACCGAACTGGTAATCATGTAAATATAACTCTTCATAAATTTTGCAATGAATTTTATGTTACTGAGATTTAAAATCCCGGTTTAAACAAATTTGTGTTTTTATAATTTCGAGTAACAAATCTAAAGGCGGCACTAAGAACATTACCCATTTTCTTGGCATTTTTAAAATTTAAATCATTTGTATATTTATATAAATCCATTTTCAACTGAGTAATATGTTCTTCTGGAGCTATATTATCTTGACCTAAAATCTTTAGTATGCGTTTAATTCTAGTCTCTGCAGATAAAATCCTTTTAGCAAGGACTGCTCTTTCTTCGTTTTTATATTGTTCGATCGAGCTTTCTTGCAATTTCTCTTTTACTAAGCGTACCATAGGATAATTTTCCTTGAAAAACTGTGGACGATAGACTTTAAAATTCCCCTCATAACACTGCTGGTCAAAATCGATAGGTCTAATTTTATAAACCACCTGATCAAAATCGTGTATAGGAACGATCACATAATTATAGGCTCTCATATCCCCTAATAAACGTATCATACAGCGTTCATTGAACTTTACAAATTCTTTGGCAATTTGCGCTTTTTCAGTTTCTGTACAATTTTTCAATAAAGTATCCATAAAAACATCACCTGGAATTCCAATAATGTGTTCTTCTATTAAGGTATCCTCATAAACCAAGAAATTAATTTTATCTGGAGATAATATATGCTCTAATTCTAAACCATATATTCTGGAGGCATCGGCTTTTTTAATATAAAAATGAACATAATTGTCATTCAAGATATTCCTAACTTTTATTCGAAAAGGCTTTGAATTTCCAAAAGTGCAATAATCAATAGCATCTACATTTAGAAATTTCAATATATCAGAATTACCATCTGAGTGCAATAGCGAATAGATTTTTTTAAGATTTAAATCAATCTCATTCCGCTCAAATTCATTGTAAAAAACACGCGCCCACAAGGTGTCATTATCTTCTTTGTCGTACACATTTATGGCACCAGAGAAGCGTAACAAATCATCATAACATATGGAAACCTTAGAGATACGGTCGAACCGCTCTAAATATTCGAATAAAGCTTTATTAATAGGATATGATGGTTTTTTAAACTGAATAAAAGTATCTTCCATGGAGGTATTGTTTTTACAAATTTACATTAAATAATCATGAGCAGAAATGAAAAAAAATACTATCATTGTGTAACAAATTATGCCTTCGACTAACTAATAGCTATTAGTATTTTAGTTAGTACTAATTTCATTCTTACTTAAGATATGATTTTAATAGCAAAGTAAAAAATTTGCAGATAAATTTAAGAACATATTATTACAAACAAAGTACACAAAGACTCTTAATCACCTACGATACATAGAGATAGCATCTTGTGAATTTTATTTTATTTATAAGACCCCAATACTACCAATCTATGAATAAAGAACACGAAATTTATATTAAAGCAGCAAAATCTGCTAAGATTGGAATATGGCAAGTAGATCTAGCAGATAATACAATTTATTGGGATGTTGTCGTGAGACAAATACTAGAAGTGGATGATGATTACATTCCTGTTTTTGGAGATGGATTACGCTTTTATAGCGAAGGAAAAAGTAGAGATAGCATCCAAAAATATCTAGATTGCGCTCTAAATCAAGGCATTTCATTTAACGATAAATTTGAAATACAAACTGAAAAAAATAATATAAAGCATGTCGAATGTGTTTGCGAAATCGAATTTGTAAATGGACTCGCTAGCAGACTATTGGGGACTTTTCAAGATATTACAAATGAGCAAAATTTAATAAAAGAACTCGAAAATAGCGTTGAAAAATTTTCGTCTGTATTTTCAAGTGCAAATGATGCGATCGTAATTATTGATTCAGAAACGGGCATTATCGGAGATTGCAACAATCGTTTTCACGAATTAACACGCTTCAATAAAGCGGAACTGCTTGAAATGCATTATGCTGACCTCTTCCCTTTCGATAAAAAAAAGGAAGTGCGCGTATTCTATAAAAATCAATTGCGTAAAGATGAATATTCAATAACCGAAACTTGCATAATTGATAAACAAAACGAACGAATTCCGATAGAGATAGCTTCTGGAAAAAAATTCAAAGTACTATCAAAAACGTACCTGGTTTGCTTTTTTAGAGACATTAGCGAAAGAAAAAAAGCCAATGAAAACATCACTATGCTATCTCTAGTCGCAGAAGAAACTACAGATGCAATAGTAATTACAGACCCAAACGGTGAAGTACTCTGGATCAATAAAGCTTTCTCTAAATTAACGGGCTACTCATTAATGGAACTGGAAGGTAAAAAACCGGGTCAAATGCTTACAGGTCCAAAGACAAATAGTGAGAAAACTAATCTCATACGTAATGCTATTAAAAATAGAGAGAATATAAAAGTTAGTTTACTGAATTATAATAAGCAACGTCAAGAGTATTGGTTTGAACTCAACATCACTCCCATTTTTGACAGCTCAGGTGAATGCATGAAATTTGTGGGTGTGGGACGTGATATCACCGAAAGAAAAGAGCGTGAACTAGAAATGAAAAGCTTGCTAGAGTTTACAAATCAGCAAAATAACAAACTATATAATTTTACTCATATCGTTTCGCATAACATTAGATCTCATACTAGCAATCTTTCGATGATACTGGATGTAATGGAGCATACTGATGATGTTGCAGAGAAACTTTCCTATACAGATTATTTAAAGGACAGCACGGTAAAACTCACGGAAACAATTGAATATCTAAATGACATTATTACCATTCAACGCAATGTAAATATTGAGCGTACCGGTATTAATATTAAAAAAGAGATAGAGAAAATTAAAAAATCACTCAGTCAAACTATACTTGAAAGCGGCATACATATAACAGATGTAATTCCAACTGATTTAGTTATCAATGCAATTCCAGCGTATCTTGATAGCATTTTACTTAACTTAATGACAAATGCTATAAAATACCAATCCCGAGACAGACAGCCCAAACTCGAAATTGGTTATGAGATAAGAGAGACCTATACTATATTAACCTTTACAGACAACGGTTTAGGAATTAACATGGAAAAATATGGCCACAAAATCTTTGGTATGTACAAAACATTTCATGGTAATGATGATGCCAGAGGAATAGGATTGTTTATGTCTAAAAATCAAATCGAAGCCATGAATGGTAAAATTTGTGTCGAAAGTGAAGAAGGCGTAGGATCTACTTTCAAAATCTACTTCACAGAATAAAAAAAATCCGAATTACTCAAGAGCAATTCGGATTCTGTTTTTTTAATGCTGATTAAAACAATATCACTTGACCATCGTCATCAAGCTGAACATTAGAATCATCATCCCCATCAGTGGCAATTCGTTCTGGTTTTACCTCAACTGGAATCTCATATGGCAACGGTTCTAGCATATTTACTTGCTTTAACTTATCTGTAGTTAATTGATTCCCTAATGCTTTAAAACCTTTTACAGCTATAAAATCCTCTACATCAATTGTTATACTTTCCTTTTGAACGCCCTTTACTTTTGGAAAGATAAGTTCTGCCACAGGGCGATAATCCGTTGAAACAATTTCTAGTTGTGAATTTGCATGCTCTGTAATAAAGGTTTCTTCCTTATTTTCGGTTTCTACTAAAAAGCGTTTTAGATAATAACGCTCCTTTTCACCATCATAATAAATAGCGGAAATAGGTTTTTTAGGCACCCATTTTTCCAACACAATCATATCTGTTTCAAAATGAGTCGTTAATTCTGGGATAACTACTTTTAATTTTCCAGATTGCTGAATTATTAATATTTTATCACTCGGTCTAAATTCTCCCAGTAAATCACCTCTACCATCAACATTCAAACGACGTACGGTGTCATCATACCACACTTTTCGTGGCAATAATGTCGAAATTCCCTTTTCTTTAATTTCGATCTTCTTGATTGGATATTTACTAGCAAGATTACCTTTTGAACCTCGTCCTTTAATCGCAAGTTTAGCAAAATCGATATCAAATTTCAATTTCTTAATACTACTTACTTGTCTTAAAATCACTGTAATTACTTCGGCTTCTCCATTAGGATTACACGTAAAGTACAAAATCTGAGATCCTTTTGTACCATTTGTTAGATCATACAGTTTATCTCTAGTGACACCAGACACATTAAAACGTTTAATATATGAAGGTCCAGATTTTCCATCTCTATAAATCACATTGTATATGGTGCGCTTATCACTTTTGTCAAAGATGGCAATGTGAATAATATCTTTACCTACAAAGGTCTTAGCATCGACTTTTGTAATCATCATGCTACCATCTCTTAGAAATACAATTACATCATCGATATCAGAACAATCCGTAACGTACTCATCTTTTTTCAAGCTAGTCCCTACAAAACCTTCTTCTCTATTCACATAAAGCTTGGTGTTTCTAAGCACAACTTTAGTAGCTTCGATATCGTCAAAAATGCGAAGTTCTGTTTGACGCTCTCGGCCTTTACCGTATTTTTCTTTTAGTTTAACAAAATATGCGATAGCAAAATCAATCAAGTGTTCTAAATCATGCTTTACTTGCTCAATGCTACCCTCTAGCGCTTCAATTTTATCCTGTGCTTTGTTACTATCAAATTTAGAGATACGCATGATTCGAATATCCAATAATCTAAGAATATCCTCTTCATTAACAGCACGCTTTAAATGTGTAATGTGCGGTTTTAAACCATCATCAACAGCTTTAATAACATCTTCCCTTGTGGTTTTTTCCTCAATATCACGGTAAATTTTGTTTTCGATAAAAATACGTTCCAAAGACAAGAAATGCCACTGCTCTTCTAGTTCGCTCAGTTGGATTTCGAGTTCGCTCTTTAATAACTGCACCGTTCTATTTGTCGATATTTTCAACATATCAGACACCCCAATAAACAACGGTTTGTTATCCTCAATCACACAACCTAAAGGTGCTACCGAGGTTTCACAAGCTGTAAAAGCAAACAAGGCATCAATTGTTTTATCTGGAGAAACTCCTGGATACAGGTGAATTAAAATCTCTACATCGGCAGCTGTATTGTCCTCGATTTTCTTGATTTTGATTTTCCCTTTATCATTTGCTTTCAAAATACTATCGATCAATGTCGTTGTATTTGTAGAAAACGGAATCTGGGTAATCACCAAAGTATTTTTATCTAACTGCGCAATTTTTGCACGCACACGCACACGACCACCACGCAATCCATCGTTATAATTAGACACATCAGCAATACCTTGTGTCATAAAATCAGGATAAATTGTAAAAGGTTTCCCTTTCAAAATTTTAACCGAAGCATCAATCAATTCGTTGAAATTGTGTGGCAATACTTTGGTCGAAAGACCTACAGCAATTCCTTCGGCACCTTGTGCTAAAAGTAATGGGAATTTTACGGGTAAGTTATTTGGTTCTGCTCTACGACCATCATAGGACATTCCCCAATCTGTAATTTTTGGGCTGTATAAAACTTCCAAAGCAAACTTAGATAAACGAGCTTCAATATAACGGGAAGCTGCAGCGCTATCTCCAGTTAAAATATTTCCCCAGTTTCCCTGGCAGTCAATTAGCAATTCTTTTTGCCCTATTTGCACCATAGCATCACCAATACTCGCATCCCCGTGTGGGTGATACTGCATGGTGTGACCTACAACATTGGCTACTTTATTATAACGGCCGTCATCCAGTTCTTTTAATGAGTGCATGATACGGCGTTGCACGGGCTTAAAACCGTCTTCGATTGCAGGTACAGCACGTTCCAGGATTACATAAGAAGCATAGTCTAGGAACCAGTCCTTATACATTCCGGTTACCTTAGTAATCGTCTCGGCACCGTCTTCGTTATTATCGTAAAAATGTCCTTCTTCACTCAAAGATGTTGTTTCTTCAATAGATTCCTCTTCCTGATTTTCATCTGGAGTGGCTTCATTAGAATTTACATCTTCGCTTTCAGAATTTATATTATCCTCTTCCTCGTCTTTCATATAGTGATTACGAAATTAATTTTATTAAATCTTCTTCATATAGTAAAACGGTTTTGTATTTACTAATGAAAGTATGTTGCTATTCTTAAGACTTAAATAACTTAAAATAGACTCTATCAAATTCCGCAGTCAGTGACTGCGGAATTTGATTATACAAAATCGTCGACAGTGATGACGAATTTGAATATGTTTTATAGAACTTTCTTATTTATTCTAAATTCCTCCTTGAAAACCCCTTTCCCACTTCTTTTGTAAAATGTGTAGAAAGTCCTTTCAGTATTTGCTTGCCACACTCCGCTCATTCAAACCTGCTGCCGTTCATTTTGCAACAGCGCAACTACCTGAGTAAATAAAATTTTATTTTGAAGACTTTCTGACACTCGTATTTATTTACAAAATTATCATGCTATTCCTTCTCTAACACATCCAGTTCTACCTTCAAGTTTTTAATAATAAATTCTTGACGGTCTGGCGTATTTTTCCCCATATAAAAAGAAAGCAATTGCTCTACTGAGGTGTTTTTATCCATCATTACAGGGTCTAATCGAATGTCTTCACCAATAAAAAACTGAAATTCATCTGGCGAAATCTCCCCCAATCCCTTAAATCGAGTGATCTCTGGCTTCGGTTTTAATTTCTCTATCGCTTCTCTACGCTCCTCGTCTGAATAGCAGTAGATGGTTTCTTTTTTATTTCGAACCCTAAACAATGGCGTTTGTAAAATATATAAATGCCCTTCTTTGATTAACTCTGGAAAAAACTGCAGAAAGAATGTAATCAATAATAATCGAATGTGCATTCCATCGACATCGGCATCTGTTGCAATTACTATATTGTTGTAACGCAAGTTTTCCATGTCATCTTCAATATCTAGCGCTGCTTGTAGTAAATTGAATTCCTCGTTCTCATAAACAATTTTCTTGCTCATTCCGTACGAGTTCAAAGGCTTACCACGCAAACTAAAAACGGCTTGTGTATTTACATCCCGCGATTTAGTAATCGATCCTGAAGCCGAGTCCCCCTCTGTTATAAACAAAGTACTCTCTAGGTAGCGCGCATTTTTAATATCAGGCAAATGCACACGGCAGTCACGTAGCTTTTTATTATGTAAGTTCGATTTCTTCGCTCTGTCTTTGGCTAGTTTTCTAATACCTGAAAGCTCTTTACGTTCTCTCTCTGCTTGCAAAATCTTTCGCAAAAGCAAGTCGGACGTTTCAGGGTTTTTATGTAAGTAATTGTCTAATTTATTTTTAACAAAATCATTTACAAAAGTTCGTACCGAAGGCATCCCCTCTTCAGACCCCATGTCAGTAGAACCTAATTTGGTTTTTGTTTGTGATTCAAAAACGGGTTCCATCACTTTTATACTCACGGCACTCACAATAGATTTTCTAATGTCAGATGGGTCAAAATTCTTATTATAAAACTCTCTAATTGTTTTTACAACTGCCTCTCTAAACGCTACTAAGTGCGTCCCTCCTTGAGTGGTATTTTGTCCGTTTACAAATGAATGGTATTCTTCACTATACTGCGATTTACTGTGCGTGATTGCTACCTCAATATCATCCCCTTTTAAGTGAATAATAGGGTACACCATATCCTCTTCGGCAATGTTTTCATCTAATAAATCTTTCAATCCATTGTCTGAAAAGTATTTCTCACCGTTGTAAATAATCGTTAATCCTGCATTTAAGTAACAGTAATTTTTGAGCATTTTAACAACATACTCATTTCTGAATTTGTAGTTCTTAAAAATAGATTCGTCTGGGATAAAAGTAACCTTAGTCCCTTTTCGTTTTGTAGTATCAATGATTTCCTCTTCGAGAACAAGATTACCAGCCGAAAATTCTGCCGCTTTTTGTTTCTCATCTCTAACTGACTCTACTCTAAAATAATTCGATAAAGCATTAACCGCCTTGGTTCCCACACCATTCAAACCAACTGATTTCTTAAATGCCAGCGAGTCATATTTCCCCCCCGTATTCATTTTAGAAACCACATCAATCACTTTCCCCAGCGGAATTCCACGACCGTAATCACGTACAGCCACCGTCTTATCTTTTATAGAAACCTCAATCGTCTTACCGGCACCCATAACGAACTCATCGATACAGTTATCGAGCACCTCTTTTAATAAAATATAGATACCATCATCAGCAGAAGAACCATCACCCAATTTCCCAATATACATACCAGGACGCATACGGATGTGTTCTTTCCAGTCGAGTGACCGAATATTATCTTCGGTATATTGATTTTGATCAGACATTGCGGGGATTTAACGATTTTGTGCTAATATAAGCTATCTCAATATATTTTAAAAGAGCAAACGTCCAAAATTATTAAGAATAAAATTTATGTCAAAATTCCAACATAAATTATCCCGAAATTTTGTTCACAGAGGCCCATTTATTTTTTTTTCAGGACCAGATTACCTCTTTTTCAAAACAGCCATTTGTCCCGCCATTCGCTGTATCTTGTGCCGGCCTATCCCGAAATTTCGGGACCTGCCACCACAAGGATGCCGCTGCTGTCGGGGGTAATTAGTTCGCACATTTTTTTTAAGAATATTCAGCAAAGTTTCATTAGAACAGTCACTTTAATCATAAAAAAAAGCCTCCGAAGAAGCTTTTTGCATTATTAAAGTTAGAGTATTTATTATTGTAATCCTCGCACAATTTTTTTCAATTCTGCATCCATCTCTATGTTGGAAATTTGACCTTTTTCAGTATCAAAATTGGCGTCAAAATTAGGCAAAGAAAATGATCCTTTAACTTCAGTACCAAAGCGTGGAAAAGCGCCTTTAGCAAGTTCTAAAACCGTTATTCCACCTCTACCACCTGGCGAAGTTGCTAGCAATAACATAGGTTTGTTCTGAAAAACTTCTTTTTGAATTCGCGTACACCAATCAAAAATGTTTTTAAAAGCCACTGAAAAATTTCCATTGTTTTCTGCTAGAGAAACAACCAAAAAATCTGCCAATGCCATTTTATCCAAAAAAGACTGAGCCAAAGCATGTTGTCCTATTCCCTCTTCGGCATCTACACTAAAAATAGGCATAGAAAAATCGTTTAAATCTAACACCTCAACTTCTGCATTTTCAAAAAGTGAAGCGGCATAAGTGGCTAATTTTTTATTGATTGAGTTTTTACTGGGACTGGCACCAAAAGCTACTATTTTCATCGTTTTTTTTATAAAAATAAGGAAAATTAGCCCAAAATTGAATTTTAATAGCGGTAAAGTATCATTAGCTTATCCTTTTACAGGAATTTACATTGCTTAGGTGAGACGCTTTCAGCACGATAAAACTGGAGAATAACATTGACCTTGTAACTTATCCGAAAGTCTCTGGTTTGGGTGAGACGTTTTCAGCGGGACAAGATTAGGGAATAATAATGACCTTGTAACTTATCCGAAAGTCCATGGTTTGAAAGAGACGCTTTCAGCGTGACAAGATTGAGGACCGTTTTTGCGGCTAATTAAAACTGCTTAATGTAAATGGGAAGCTTTTCAGCGTGACAAGATTGAGGCATAATAATTAACTTGTAACTACTTTGAACGTCTCTGGTTTGGGTGAGACGCTTTCAGCGTGACAAGACTGGGGAACGTTTTTGCGGCTAATTAAACTTGCTTGATGTAAATGGAACGCTTTCAGTGTGACAATATTAAAAGGTAACAGTAGTTGTTAGAAACTTCCGAAGCTTTGAGACTTCAAAAATTTAAAACATCAAACCTAAACCCCTTTCCACCATTTTTCAGTTTTGATAGTTTTAGCGGTGAACAATTCCCCTATTTTTGGAACAATCGTGTTTAGCTTTTCTATAGCTGCTTTTGCTGTGAAACGTTCTACGGGATCGGACCACGAATGCTGTGCTAATACAAAGCCAGCCCAATGTACTGGCATACAATTTTGCACATTGGAATCGATAGCAGCTTGAACGCTTTCCTCAGGATACATGTGGATTTGATGCCAATTTTCGTTGTATTGCCCGCATTCCATGAAAGCAAAATCAAAAGGTCCGAGTCGGTCTCCTATTTCTTTGAAATGCTTGCCGTAGCCGCTGTCACCACTAAACCAAACATTTTCTTGAGCAGTATTTAAAACCCAACCTCCCCAAAGCGATTGCGCGCGATCTCCCACACCACGTCCCGAAAAATGGCGCGTAGGCGTGAATGTAATCGTAATGTCTTTAAACACTTTATTTTCCCACCAATCAAATTCGTTTATGATATTAGGATTTATTCCCCAAGAAACTAGATGCCGCTTAACACCCAGAGCTACATAAAAACAGCTTACTTTATCTTTTAATTTAGAAATACTATCGTAATCTAAATGGTCGTAATGATCGTGTGACAATAGTACCAAATCTATTTGAGGAAATTCTTCAACAACTTTTAGCGCATGCTCACTGAAACGTTTTACAGCAAACGGCGCTATGGGTGCCGCATCATGGCCAAACATAGGATCGATTAAAATCGTGTGTCGATTCAACTACATAAATATAGCCGAGTGACCATACCAAATACTTTGCATCAAATTACTTGCTTTATCGAAAAGCTGACTACTAAAAGGTTTGATTGTAATATTAGTTTCCGGTGCCTTACCCTTCTTTTCGAAAAACTGCTTTTTTAAAAACGAAGGTAACTTTGACCAGGAAAAATCCATGGTTGTCTCCTCGATATTCTCGAATAATTTGCCGTTCCAATTTTTCGATAAAGAATATCGCTTTAAATCGGCTGCTGACGGTTTGGCTCCAAATTGCTTTAAAAATTTCATTGATTGTGTATTTGCTTTTGTGTAACCAAAAGATAAAAACCTGCAAAATTGCTTTTGCAGGTCCTCCTATTCATTGTTCTAAACTATTATTCTAGAATCTATTTTATTTATGCTATTCTAAGAAAGATTATACGTTAAAACGGAAGTGCATTACATCACCATCTTTAACTATGTATTCTTTTCCTTCTACTTTAAATTTACCTGCTTCTTTTGCTTTCGCTTCAGATCCATAAGCAACATAATCTTCATAAGAAATTACCTCAGCACGAATAAATCCTTTTTCGAAATCAGTATGTATAACTCCGGCTGCTTGTGGCGCAGTAGAACCAATATTGATAGTCCAAGCGCGAACTTCTTTAACACCTGCAGTAAAATACGTTTGTTGCTTTAATAATTTGTAAGCCGCACGAATTAAAACTGATGCACCTGGCTCAGTTAATCCCATATCTTCAAGAAAAACTTGACGCTCTTCATAGCTCTCCAATTCTGTGATATCAGCCTCTGCTCCTACTGAGAGAATAATTACCTCAGCGTCTTCATCCTTTACTAATTCTTTAACTTGGTCAACATACTTATTCCCATTTACTGCCGAATTTTCGTCAACATTACATACATACAAAACTGGTTTTGCTGTAATTAATTGAAACCCTTCCATTAAAACTTCTTCGTCATTACTTTCTAAAGTAATTGTACGAGCTGATTTTGCTTGTAAAAGTGTGTCTTTTATACGGTCTAAAAGAGCTTTCTCAGTGATTGCTTCTTTGTTTCCAGTTTTTGCAGCACGGTTTACTTTTTCTAAACGTTTTTCTACCGTATCAAGATCTTTTAACTGCAACTCGATATCAATCGTCTCTTTGTCACGAATAGGGTTTACATTACCATCAACGTGAACGATGTTATCATTATCAAAACAACGTAAAACGTGAATAATAGCATTACACTCTCTAATATTTCCAAGAAATTGATTCCCTAAGCCTTCTCCCTTACTCGCTCCTTTTACCAAACCTGCAATATCCACGATATCAACAGTCGCCATTTGTACGCGCTCCGGTTTAACTAACTCTTCAAGTTTATTAATACGAGGATCTGGTACATTCACCACACCAATATTTGGTTCTATAGTACAAAAAGGAAAGTTTGCACTTTGCGCTTTGGCATTAGACAAACAATTAAACAAAGTTGATTTTCCAACATTAGGTAATCCTACAATTCCTGCTTTCATGGTTTTTATATTTACAAATAGCTTTTACTGCTATACGTTTTACTTCTTACTTTAAAATTTGCAAATATACCATTTAATAAATGTAAGTGCCCAAAATCATTAAATTAATGTTTTATGAGTTTTTGATAAATTAAAGATTTAAGAATCAATAATAAAGCGCCTTATTATTACTAACAAAATAAATTAAAACCCTTTTATACGTTTATAATTGAATCATTTTGCAAAATTGTTAAAGTATTAAAGTTTTGTTAAAAAATTAGTATATTGCGTCAGTAATAAAACCAAAAAAAACCAAAACTATTAAATTATGAAAAAAATCACGCTGTTATTTTTATTATTAAACGTCAGCTTTCTTTTTGCCCAAAAGGAAGTCACTGGAGTCGTTAAAGACAACACAGGAGCTCCTCTTCCTGGAGTAAATATTGTTGAAAAAGGAACATCGAATGGTGTTTCTACAAGTATCGATGGAGTATATAAAATTAAAGTCCAAGAAGGTGCTAGCTTATTATTTAGTTACATTGGATTTGTAAAGTCGGAGAAAGTTGTAAACGGAAGTAAATTAGATGTTGTCCTTTCTGAAGAGGGCGGACAAGCGCTAGACGAGATTATTGTAACGGGATCAAGAACTGCACCTAGAAGTAATACAACATCAGCATTACCTATTGATGTTATTTCATCAAAAGAATTAGCTTCGACTGGTCAAGCGACATTCGATAAAGCATTACAGTATAAAATTCCATCTTTTAATACGGTGCAAACGCCTGTAAACGATGCAACGTCTTTATTAGATCCATACGAAATTAGAAATATGGGACCCTCTAGGACCTTGATATTAATTAATGGTAAACGTAAAAACTTAAGTTCTTTACTGTACACACAAACATCTCCGGGACGTGGAGAAACAGGTGCAGATATTTCAGGTATCCCTACAGACGCTATTAAGAGTGTTGAAATTTTGCGTGATGGCGCTTCTGCTCAATACGGATCAGATGCGATTGCTGGAGTAATGAACATCATCTTGAAAGATAATAAAGGGGAAGGTTCAGTAACTGTGAGAAGCGGAATCACTTCAGAGGGTGATGGTGGAATGATTGGAATTAGTCTTAATAACGGATCAACAATAGCTGAAGATAAAGGATTTATCAATTATACAATTGACTTTTCTAAAACTAATCAATCTAATAGACCAGGAACAGTTGATGCAGCAGGTGAAGCTGCTGATTTTGGAGCTGATATTGCTGACGTTCAACAATTTTTATCTCTCAAACCAGATGCAGGTAACATCAATGGCTCGCCAGAAAATGCAGCAGCAAAATTTTTAGTAAATGGTGGATACGATCTAAGCGAACAAACAGAATTATATTTTAACGCCGCTTATATTTATAAAAGAGTAAACAGCTTCGCTAATTACAGAACACCGTATTGGAGAACAGAAGCCGCAGATCCATATTTGTCTGACTTTTTCCCAAATGGACCTAACGGCTCATACGTAGGTTATGTACCTACATTTGAAGGACTTTTAAATGATTACAATGGAACAGTAGGCTTAAGATCAAAAATCAACGAATGGAATCTTGATGTAAGTTTTACAACGGGAGGGAATTCACAAACGTATACTATTGGTAATACACATAACAGAAATGAAGTATTTGCACCAAGTTTTAACACGAGTACAAATACTTTCGAACCGATCGAATTATATAGAGAGAATAGCCCGGTAACGTTTAATCCTGGCGGAACACGTTTCTCGCATAATGTAGGTAATATTGATATTTCTAGGATACTATCAGACAAAGTGAGTATAGGTGTAGGTTCAGAAATGAGAGCTGAAACTTTTGAGGTTATTGAAGGTGACTTAGCTTCCTATGATGGTGGTGGATCAGATTCATTTGCAGGTAATGCACCTCAAAATTCTGGAAAATGGAACCGTTATAACATCGGGGCTTATTTCAGTTTGGATTATGACGTTACTGAACAGTTTTTACTAAGCGGAACAGTTAGAGTTGAAAACTATTCTGATTTTGGAAATGCTTTTGTATACAAATTGAGCTCTAGATATAAATTTGATGACATGTTGACTTTGAGAGGTTCTTATTCGACAGGTTTTAGAGCTCCAACTTTACATCAAATTTACACTCAAAAATCACAATATTCATTTGTACCTGGCCAAGGAATTCAAGTGGGAGGTTTAGTGAATAATGTTTCTCCACAAGCCGCTCTTTTAGGTTTATCTAAGTTAGATGCAGAAAAATCAACTAACTTCACTGTAGGTATTGGTGGTAAAATATCAAGAAACTTTAATTATACAATTGATTACTACAACATTGCGGTAAAAGATAGAATCATTTTAGGATCTGAAATTA
>TARA_R110002033_G_scaffold5274_14_pt1 | contig 21363 bp, 17 predicted proteins | sample TARA_R110002033 | Tara Oceans TARA_R110002033 (sample SAMEA4397051) | marine metagenome | biome: Polar Biome; feature: [SRF] surface water layer (ENVO:00010504); material: water (ENVO:00002006), including particulate matter (ENVO:01000060) such as... | depth 5 m
GAACGGCTTCTTCAGGTAAAGCCCGCTGACACGGTCGCCGACCTGCACCGGCACTTCGGGCAGGTTGGAAAGCCGCGCCGAGGCGGTATTCCAGTCGCGATAGCCAAGTTCGGCCGCAACGCGTTCGAGCGCGGCGGAATGCGAGATGGGGTGACCGGCCAGTGTTTCCACGGCGCGGATTTCACGCGCACGGGCCTTCGCCTGTTCGCGCGTATTGATGGTGGGAGACATGGGGCTGAGATCCTTTACCGTCGTCCAGATGCGGTCACGTAGAGCGGGGCTCGCCTTGCCGCAGGACCGCTGGAAGAGGTTCAGCATCCTGATGGTAACAGCCGCGATGAGGCGCCTGTGAGATCTTCACCTTCGGAATTGTGTCCCGGCGAGCGGCTGGTGTCTCAAACCAAGGCCGCAAATACGCCGAGTTTACGCTTGCGTCAACGGCCGCATTTCTCGCGGGCGAGATCGTCGGACTTGAGCGCGGCGGCGACGCGGTAGGGCTCATCGGTGGCCAGCAGGACGAGGCCGTTGTCGACGAGGTCCTGATATTCGCTGGCATCACCATCTGCCCAGTACTGGTCATCAAGGCGTTCGCCCTTGCGGCCGAGCGTGCCGAAAGCGGGCTCGACGCCTTCCTGAATGTCGCGGGCCCAGGCGGCATAGTCGGGTGAGCTGGTGCCGGTCCAGGCGACGAGGCGGGTACGGTCAACGCCGCGCGCCTCGAGGCGGCCGATGTCGCGCGAGCCCTTGGCGCCGGCGGTCATCATCAGGCCCGGATCAGCGGCGGCGATCTCGGCGGCTTCGTCATCGGAGTAGGAGATGAGCAGCACATTGTCGCCCGCCCCGGCGGCGCGGACGGCGGACGCGATGTTCCGGAAACTGGTGGTCGGCTTGCGGTCGAGTTCGAGAATGGCGCCGGACTGTTTGGCCCAGAGGAGGACGTCGGTGAGCTTGGGCGGATGGAAATCGGTGCGCTGGCCGTCATCGTCGACCATGCGCAGGCCCGCCAGATCGGCCCAGTCGGTGTCGGCCACATAGCCGTCGCCCGTGGTCGTTCGGTTGAGGCGGTTATCATGCATCAGCAGCATGACACCGTCGCGGCTCTCGGCAATGTCGACTTCGAAGACGCGGATGCCCTCGGCGAAACCGTGCTGGAGGGTTTCCAGCGTGTTTTCAGGATAGCCCGGCGCCGGGCCACCGCGATGGGCCGCGATGAGCAGGCCGTGGTTCTCGCGCACGCAGTCGAAATAGGCTGGCAGGGGAAGTTGAGGCACGGCTGGCGCGGTTTGCATCGCGCGATCGGTGTCGGGACTCGCCTGATTGGAGTCGTCGCGACAGGCCGACGCCGACAGCAACATTCCGCAAAGTAACGCAAATCTCAACATGGCCGCGACTCCTCATCCTTGCATGGCAGCAATACCGCGAATAAAGCAGGGGGCAACGCAGAAATCGTCGCCTGTCTGAGGCGCACCCCATGGAGGAGACCCGATGCTCGGCATCATGCAGGACTGGCCACTCACGGTTAACAAGATTCTTGAACACGCGAACACGATCCACAGCGATCGTGAAATCATCACACGCCGCGTGGAGGGCAATATCGTCCGCACGACTTATGCTGATCTGTTCAATACCGCGAAACAGGTCTCCAATGCGCTGAAAGACCTGAACATCGGCATGGGTGACCGCGTCGCGACGCTGGGCTGGAACTCCGAGCGGCACATGGCCTCCTGGTATGGCACGATGGGCATTGGCGCCATCCTGCACACGATCAACCCGCGCCTCCACCCCGAGCAGATCGCCTGGATCGCCAACCATGCCGAAGACAAGGTGCTGATCTTCGACAAGACCTTCCTGCCGATTGTCGAGGCCATAAAGGACCACCTGCTGACGGTGAAGACGTTCGTGATCTATGCCGACGCGGACACGATGCCGGAAAATTCGCTGGGCGCGATTGCTTTCGACATCTGGGTTGATGGTCGCTCGACCGAGTGCCGCTGGGGCGACTTCCCGGAAGAAACCGCGTGCGGGCTTTGCTACACGTCGGGCACGACGGGCAATCCGAAGGGCGTGCTCTATTCCCACCGCTCGAACGTGCTGCACACGCTGATCACGATGTCGAAGGATGCCATGGGCATGGGCGCCGCTGACTCTGTCATGCCGGTTGTGCCGATGTTCCACGCCAATGCCTGGGGCCTCGCCCTCAGCTGCCCGGCAACGGGTGCCAACATGGTGATGCCGGGCGCGCAGATGGATGGCGCGTCGATCTATGAACTGCTCGACACCGAGAAGGTCTCGATCACGGCGGCTGTGCCGACCGTGTGGCTGATGCTGCTGAACTACCTTCAGGAAAATGACCTCAAGCTGCCGCACCTCAACCGCGTGCTGATCGGCGGTTCGGCCATTCCGGAGAAGATCCTGCGGGCCTTCGAGGAAGATTATGAAGTGGACGTTGTCCACGCCTGGGGCATGACCGAAACGTCGCCACTCGGCACGCTCGGCTCGCTGCCGCCGCACCTGATGAATGCCGATATCGACACGCGCATGAAGCAGAAGCTGAAACAGGGCCGCCCGCCCTTCGGCGTCGAGCTGAAGATCGTTGACGATGCCGGCAAGACACTTCCGCGCGACGGCCACACATCCGGCAAGTTGATGGTGCGTGGCCCGGCGATCGCGTCCGGCTATTTCAAGGGCGATGGCGGCGATGTGCTGTGTGATGAAGGTTTCTTCGACACGGGCGACGTGGCCAATATCGACCAGTACGGCACGATGACGATCACCGACCGCGCCAAGGATGTGATCAAGTCCGGGGGCGAATGGATTTCGTCCATCGACATCGAGAATATCGCGGTAGGCCATCCGAAGGTGGCGAACGCGGCGGCCATCGGCATCTACCACCCGAAATGGGATGAGCGCCCACTGCTCGTGATCCAGCCGGCGCCGGGCGAAAAGCCGAGCAAGGAAGAAGTCCTGAAGTCGCTCGAGGGCAAGATCGCCAAATGGTGGACGCCGGATGATGTCGCCTTCGTCGACGAGATCCCGCTCGGCGCGACGGGCAAGATCAACAAGCTGGCCCTGCGTGAGACGTTCAAGGACTACAAGCTGCCAACAGCTTAAGTCTTTTCCACCAGCACAAGCGGCGCCTGTGAGGGCGCTTGTGTGTGGGGCTGAATTTTACGAACTGTCGCTGCCGGGTCAGGAATCCGGCAGCGGCAGGGCGGTTGCCTGCATGGCCGGCTGGCGCGGCAGGCATGCCGTGGCAGAGCGTGAGCGCGCATCAAGGGAAATGAACTGCACATATGCAGGCACAGGGTCTTCGCCGCTGAGCGCGGCGGTGAGCTGTGGCGAGGCATGGGTCGGTTGCGGGCGCACATGCGCACGGTCGCGCGATTCCAGGTCGATCCAGATCAGGTGGACGCGTCCGGAATTTGTGGCGCCCCAGCAATAGAGATAACCGCGTCCATAGGTCAGCCTGATCCATGCGAGCAGGACCTGATGCTGCAGCCATATCCACGGCCAGAGCGGCACGAGATGGGCAGGCACATAATCAGGGGGCGTAAGCAGGGACATCACCTGCCATCATAAGCCCGCGCGCCCGGTGTCGGAGAGATTTTCCCGATATGCCGTGATTGTTACTGACCGGGAGGGAAAAACTGTCTGATAAGGGCGGGGGCGACAAATTCGGCAGGTCGCGCTATCTGATGGGAAAATCGAGGGAGTTGAGCCAATGGCAGACATGAATGATTCATCGCAGGACGCTGGCTGGCGCGGCAAGTTTGCGGGCTTTGCGCTCGGCCTCTCCATCTTTTCGGTGCTCTGGTTCGCGATTGCGGCACTAGGGACGAAGCTTGGCCTCTGGGGCTGGCAGTTCGGCCTGGGCAAGATGACGATTGGCTGGGGCCCGCTGCTGCTGATGGCAGGGCTTGGCGTTTCGCTGATCGCAATTGTCATCGCGCTGATCAAGGCGCCGCGCAAGCAGGCGCTGATGCTGGCGCTGGGCGCGCTGCTGATCTCGTCGCTCGCCTTCGGCCGCGTGATTGCCTTCAAGGGCCAGGCCGAACGCCTGCCGCCGCTGCACGATGTGCAGACCGACTGGGCCAACCCGATCATGCCAAGCGAAGCTCTGCTCGCGGCCCGCACGTCGACAGATGCGCTGAACCCGGTCGAAGCCGCGCCGGTTGTGCCGGATGGTGCCGATGCGCGCTGGCCGGGTACAGGCGGACGCCTCGTCTCGGAAGTGCAGGAAGAGGCTGAATTCGATCCGGCCAAGCAATCCTCGGCGAAGAATGCCCCTTATCCCACGCTGGAAACGCTGGTCGAGCCCGCCGCGTCCTATGACATGGCCTATGAAGCGGCGCTCGCGGCCGTGAAGGCGCGCGGTTGGAAAGTGGTGACCGATGACGTCCAGTCCGGCAGCATCGAGGCGACGGTGACGTCGTTCTGGTTCGACTTCAAGGATGACGTGATGATCCGCGTCCTGCCCGAAGGCGAAGGCTCGCGCATCGACGTACGCTCGATCAGCCGGGTCGGCCTGTCGGACCTTGGCGCGAACTCGAAACGGGTGAGCGACCTGCTCAACGAGATCCAGACGCGCCTGAACTAGGTCTTTGATTTGAGGAGGCGGCCCGTGCGCCAGCCGGAGGGTGACCTGACGGTTCGGGCCTATGCGGCCGGGGACGTGCCGCGCCTTACGGAGATATTCCGCGAGGCCGTGGCGGCGATTGGCCCTGAGGATTATGGCGAGGCGCAGGTTACCGCCTGGCTGCGGCGGGTACCGTCAGCGGACGCACTGGCCGCGCGGCTGGGCGATGGGCGGCGCGTCTGGTTGCTGGCAGATCAGGCCGGATACGCCTTTGCCTTTGTTGACCTTGAAGCCGATGGACATATTGACCTGCTCTATGCCTCGCCGGTCATTGCCCGGACAGGCGCGGTGGCTGGCCTTGTGGGGCATCTCATGGCGGCAGCGCGCGAGACGGGCATGGTGCGCCTCTATGTCGAGGCCAGTGAGGCGGCACGGCGGTTTTTCCTGAAGCAGGGCTTCACGGTGGTGCAGCGCCGCGACTTCGAGATCGACGGTGTCGCGATCCATAATTACGCGATGGAAAAGGCGCTCTAGCGTTCTTTCGGGTCGAGCGCGTCGCGCAGGCCGTCGCCGATGAAGTTGAGGCAGAGCAGCGTCACGGCCATGGTGATGGCGGGCGCGAGCAGCATCCACGGCTTCTCGCCCATCGTCTTGGCGCCCTCGGAAATCAGCACGCCTAGCGATGTCAGCGGCTCGTTCACGCCGAGGCCAAGGAAGGAGAGGAAGCTTTCCGCCAGGATCACGACCGGGATGGTGAGCGTCACGTAAACAGCCACGGGGCCGATCACGTTGGGCAGGATATGGCGCAGGATGATGGCGCGGCGCGACACGCCGGATGCGCGGGCGGCCTCGATGAATTCCTTGCCCTTGATGGCGAGGGTCTGGCCGCGCACGATGCGCGCCATTGTCAGCCATTCAATGGCGCCGATGGCAGCGAAGATCAGCACGATGTTCCGCTCGAACACGGTGAGCAGCAGGATGACGAAGAAGATGAAGGGCAGGGCGTAGAGCACGTCGACGATGCGCATCATGAAATTGTCGATGCGGCCGCCGAGATAGCCCGCCGTGGCGCCCCATGTGACGCCGATGACGAGGCTGACCGCCGTGGCGACGACGCCAACCATGAGCGAGATGCGCAGGCCGATCATCAGGCGGGCGAACAGGTCGCGACCCTGGATGTCGGTGCCGAGGATATGGCCGCCCTCCAGTGTGGGGGCGATGGTGCGGAGATCGGATATGTCCTTGTAGTCATTCACCCAGACCATGGGGCCAAAGACGGCGATGATCACGATGAAACCGAGAATCCACATCGAGATGACGGCCGCCTTGTTGCGGAAGAGACGTGCGCGGGCATCGTCCCAGAGGGAACGGCCGCCGACAATGGCCTGGCGGACGGGCTCGATACGGCCGGTCGGGTCGAGGAGGGGGTCTATATCGGTCATCAGTCGTACTTCACTTTTGGGTCAAGCACCGCATAGAGCACGTCGGCGACGAGGTTCAGGATCACGATCAGGCCCGCATAGACAATGATGGCGCCCATAACGAGCGTGTAGTCACGGTTGAGGGCGCCGTTGACGAAATAGGAGCCGAGGCCCGGCAGGCCGAAAATCTTCTCGATGACGACGGAGCCGGTCATGACGCGGGCCATGGCGGGGCCGGCATAGGAGATCAGGGGCAGCATGGCCGCCGGAAGGGCGTGGCGCATGATGACCTGGCTTTCCGACAGGCCCTTCGAGCGTGCGGTGCGGATATGGTTGGAGCGCATGGTCTCGATGATCGAGGCGCGCATCAGGCGCGAGATGATGGCGATCTGCGGCAGGGCGAGGGCGACGACCGGGAGGGTCATGTTGTGCCAGTTCATGCCGATGTTCGGGTATTCGCCGAGGCCGCCGACGGCGAAGATGCCGGCGCCAAGGGAAAGGAGGAGGATCAGGATGGGCCCGGTCACGAATGTCGGGATGGATATGCCCGCCATGGCAATGCCCATGACGGTGAAGTCAGCGGCCGTGTTTTGTCGGAGTCCCGCAAAGACGCCAAGTATCGTGCCAAGCCCGAGGCCGAGCAGCATGGCGAGGGAGCCGATGGTGAGTGAAATGGGCAGGCCGTCGGCGATCAGCTGGTTAACGCTCTTGCCGAGTGTCTTGTAGGACGGACCGAAATCGCCGTGCAGCACGCCGCCGACATAATCGAAATACTGTTCGTGGAGAGGTTTGTCGAAGCCGAACTTGGCCGCGATGGCCTGTTCCGTGGCGGCGGGCAGCTTGCGTTCACCGTCGAAAGGACCGCCCGGTGCGGCGCGCATCATCAGGAAGGCCATGGTGATGATGGCCAGCATTGTCGGGACGGCAATCAGCAAGCGCCGGAAGGTGTAGGCCCATGGAACGCGGCTGAGAGCTCTCTGGAGTGATGACAAGGGCGGGAGACTTTCTGTTGATAACACGGCGAAATCCCGAAAGATTGCGCGTGCCGCTTGGAAGGTTGCGCCATCCTCCTTAGCTTGTGTACAGAGCCAATCAAGACTGCGGCAACATTCAGGATATTTCCCATGGCAGACATTCGACGCGTAACCGACGCCTTTTCCGTCGCTCCGCAAATCTCCGAGGATGACGTGGAGGCGATTGCCGCCGCCGGTTACAAGACGCTTGTGGCCAACCGTCCCGATGGCGAGGGCGGCGTCGACCAGCCCCGGATGGGCGCGATCAGGGCCAAGGCCGAATCGCTGGGCCTCAGCTTTGCGGCCCTGCCGTTCTCCGGCGCGCCGACGCCCGAAATTGTCGAGCGCATGTCCAACATCCTGAACGAGGCCCCGCAGCCAGTTCTGGCATATTGCCGCACAGGCACCCGCAGCATCACGGCCTGGGCCCTGACGCAGGCCGGACAGGGCTCTGCTGACGATATCATTGATGCTGCAGCGGCCGCCGGATATGATCTTTCCAGTCTTGAGGCGTTGCTCTAGCTGGGGGCGAACCACTTGGGCGTTGCAATTGTGATCAATTCTTCACAATTGCGCCGCATTAAGTGTGTTGTCAGTGATTAACCGCCGTGCGAGGCAGGCGGACCGAGGGCGCAGCCATCCGTTGTTCCCGCGACAGGAGTTGACCCGATGTCAGAGCGTCTCTGGATCACGGATTTCAAGTATGACGAGGGTACGATCCTGGTGAAGAAGACCGGGCACCGGATTGTCCCGGACCTGTCGCTCCTGCACAGCATTTTCATCTGGTTCTGCTTCTACTTCTTTGCCCAGACATGGCGCACATGGCGCCGCGTGACGGGCCACAAGCGCCCGACCATCGCCTTCTATCCTGACAAGCCGCGTCCCTGGTACTTTATCTGGCCGGTCATGCACGTCTCCGGCTCCAAGCTGATTGATGACGTCTCCAGGGCCGACATCGTCTTCCAGTTCGACGATTCCACCGAAACCGACAATGCCATACCGGCCGTGAAAGAGGGCGCACGGCTCGTCAATTTCGGCTGCCAGGATGTGTCCAAATCCACCGTCGCCGAAGTGTTCGAGCGCGCCTCCGGCTATACGCTGAAAGTTGATCCGACCACCCATCAGGGACGCATGGTCGAGAAATCCGAAATGAATGCAGCGCATGACGGCCGCGTGCTCGAAGGCCCGCTTGATGCGCCGGTCGAGGGCAAGGCCTACCAGCTGTTGATCGACAATGAGATTGAAGGCGGACTGGTCGAAGACCTGCGCTGCTGCCTCGTCGGTGGCCACCCGACCGTTGTGTTCCGCAAGCGCCGCCCGCTGGAGCGCCGCTTCCTCAACGAGAATGTTGAAGTTTTGCTCGATGAGCCTGCCAATTGCTACACGGCTGATGAAATTGCCGTGATTGAGCGATTCGCTGCAGAGCTTGGGCTGGACTGGGGCGGGGTAGACGTCCTACGTGACCGTATGTCCGGTCGAATCTATATCGTCGATGCGAACAAGACCGACATGGGTCCCCCGGTGGCGCTAAAGCTGGCTGCGAAACTTCGTGCCACGCGCCGCATGGCTCGGGCCTTTGCCGGGGCGTTCGCACCGAAGAAGCGCTGACCGGCGCAAGCAAGGCGAAAGTTCAAGAGTTAGACAATGGCAATTCCTTATGTTCGCGGAATCGAGTTCGAGTATGGCGAGGTCCAGCAGGTCTCGCCGCTGATCCGCCGTGTGATTGCGAACAATCCGGGCCCGTTCACCTATGTCGGTACGGGCGTTTACATTATCGGGCATGGCGAAGTTGCGGTTATTGACCCAGGCCCGATGGACGAGACGCATTTCGCCGCCCTGAAGAAAGCCCTCGAAGGCGAGACGGTGACGCACGTGCTGGTCACGCATGGTCATTCGGACCATTCGCCCCTCGCAGCGCCCCTGGCCGAATGGGCCGGTTGCAAGACCTATGCGAAGAATTGCGGTGTACCGACGGCCAAGGGCGAGCTTGGCAGCGCTGATGATCTTGGCTTCATGCCGGATGTCATGGTGGCTGACGGCGACACGTTCACCGGCCCCGGCTGGACACTCGATGTGATCGAAACGCCGGGCCATACCTGCAACCATCTCTGCTTTGCCCTGCGCGAAGAGAATGCCTGCCTCTCCGGCGACCATATCATGGGCTGGTCAACGACCGTCGTTGCGCCGCCGGATGGCGACATGGCCGATTATATGGACAGTCTCGAGAAGATCCGTGTGAATGGGTTTGAAACGCTGTGGCCGACGCATGGCGACCCCGTCCGCGGCAAGGATTTCGTCAACGAATTCATCACGGAATACGCCAAGCACCGGCGCGCCCGTGAAGCCGCGATCCTCGAACACCTGCGAAACGGGCAAACCTCGATCCCGGCCATGGTCGAGATCATGTATGCCGATGTCGAGAAACGCCTCCACCCTGCGGCCGCCATGTCTGTGCTGGGCCACATGATCGCGTTGATCAAGACAGGTGTTGTGGTCTCGCCGGATGCAGAGCCAACCGTGCGGTCACGTTTCGAACTCGTGCGCACTGTGGCCTGAGGTTCTACTCGCCTGAATACCCCGCATACCAGATCGGTGATGACCAGGCGCGCTCCTGCAGCGTTACCGGCAATTCCGGATTAGGCGGTGTGCCGGCCCGGACAGCATCCCATGTTGACCAGCGGCAGGTAGGGTTTTCCAGCACACGCACATAATACGCCGCTTCAAGGTCCGGAGCGAAATCCGGGTCCTGCCAATAGGTCTTCAGTTCGCTCGCGCCGGTGCCGGGCTCTGTGCTGCAATCGGAAATGTCGACGCTGGCGCCATTGTCAGGGCAGCGATGGGTTGTCGCGTCCGGCACGGCGCCGCCGGAACAGGCGACATCGTGAATGGTTTCGTGCGTTTCTCCGCCGTCTGACCAGACCTTCACGACCTGTGCCCGCTGCAGCGGAGCGCTCAGCGGATCGCGGATGGCCCAGACGAGGAAGCCGGGGGCCGTTTCGCCGCTGACCTTCTCAAGCTGGCCGCCCATGGGTACACCGTCCGCATAGGCTGTTTCCAGCAGGGCAGCGGAGTCCAGCATGTCGGGCGTGTAGTTCAGGCCTGCGAAGAAGCGCACTTTCATGCGCGGGCCGGATGTGCCGAAGGTTTCCTTGCGCCGCATCGCGTCGAAAATGGCTTCGCGCGTGTTTGATTCCGCCCAGACGCCGGCAAGGCCGCTGGAACTGAACTGCGTCGCGGTGATTTGCCGTCTGGTGCTCGGGTCTTCGGCGCCCTCCCATGTCTTGGCGCCATTTGGCGGTACAGACCGGCGGGCCTCCGGGCTGGCGCCGTCCTGAGGTGTCTTGCCCCAGTGGAATTCCTCGACCAGCGAAGCGGCAGCGACATGCGTGTCACTCGAGCTGATCAGGCCGAACTTGAAGGGGTTGAAGCCCTCGGTTTCCTGCAGTGCCAGGCCGGCCTTGTAGGCGGGGCGGACAAAGTCGCCTGCACTGGGCGTGGACTTGACCGTGCTGCCGATGAAAAACTCGTACTGTTCGAAATCGGCCCATTCGTCATTGGGAGACAGGCTGGGGGCGGTTTCCGATGTACCCTTGACCTGTGACACTTCCACAAGCGGCTCATTGCGCATGCGGGTCGTGGCATAGTCGGCGGTCAGGGGTTTGCCTTTATACGTTTGGAGGGCGAACATCTGCCCGTTCGAGGCGTTCGAGTTATGCGGGATGGCCAGCACCTCCCGGCCCTCTGCGCGCTGGGCCTCCATCCAGGCCCAAAGGTCTTCCGGGTTGGTGGAATCGAGCGTCGAGAACAGGCGCGCGGGCGCCTCGCCACGGAAGATGACGTTGCGGTGCAGGTTTGCGGCTGCCGCCGGGCCATCGCCGGGAACCGGCAGCATGGAGGTGAATTCATAGCCCGAAAATGCGGTGAACTTGCCAGGCTCATTGTTGTTTTCCGCCGAGTTGATCGTCGCGGCCCAGACGGAATCGATGAGGTCGCGGTCATAGATTTCCTCAATCTCCTGACCTGTCACCACGGTCATGCCAACGCGCAGGAAGGACGTGCCGGGATCGGTGGCGTCCGCGCCGAACACAGATTGCGCCAGCGCGGTCTGCGAGAGAGGGGACGAGGGCGTGTCCATCGCCGGGACCACGCCGAGATATTCGCCATGATCGGTGACGGCGAGGAAATCGAGCGGCGGGCCGGCGAGCTTGATGTCATAACCCGCCGGATGCCGGATCGCTTCGCCCTTGGCGAAGCGGTAGGCATCATCGGGTGTCGCCCTTACGCCGAAGATATAGGCGTCGAAGGAATTGCTGGTATGGACATGGACGTCGCCGAAATAGGCATTCCGTGTCGGGTTGGCGTCGACCGTGGCGGTGGCCGGGGGCGGCGGGGCCGCCTCAAGATCCGTCGTGATCTGCGTGCTGGGCGCGCATGCGGCCAGGGCGAGGGCAGGCAGGGCCCATCCCGTAAATCTGCTCATATTGTTTCCTCCCGTATACCTTTTGTCGGTACTCGCGGGAGAGAGTGGCGAATGGACCCTCGCTTGCCAAGGGAAAATCGGGTCGGCGTTATTGTTCCCGGCGAACCCGGAAGGCCATGCCGCCATCGATCTTCATCTTGTAGCTGCCAAGGGCAGCAGCATATATGCGGGCTTCGGAAGGATTCTTGGGGCGAATCCGCATGCCGTCATTCTGCACCCAGACCTGTCCGCCTTCGAGCGTGATGCGCAACTTGCCCCCAGCGTCGCGGCTGAGCGATTTCACGGCAAGCGTCACTTCGTCGAACTTGTCCTGCGAGCCATCATCATTCTTGAACCCGAAAGAGCGTAGGGACGGCATGGAGAATCCGAAGGTTTCGCGCTTGGCCTGCTCGACTTCGGCACGCGTGACCGTGGTCACTTCTCCAGCATCTTCAGCAGCTTTGAGGCGGCCGACAGCGGCGTCATAGCACGCCAGTCGCTCGTCATTGCCGGTGATTTCGGCGCAGGCATAAACATCCCCGGTGGAGGCATTTTCTGCAATGGCAGGCAGCGAAACAAGGCAGATCGCGGCAATCGCGCTCAGGAATCGGGTCATTTCGGGGCGTCCTCCATATTCGTTTTGCGACGCAGGCTTCCCAAAGCTGCATCAGTCTGGCAGCAGTGTGGCAAATCTGGCGAGAGCCGGGAAGCCACCGGAGACAGGAAACATGTTGCTGAAATCCCTGATGAGTTCGACGCTCGCCGCTGCTTTGGCGCTCACACTGGCTGCCTGTGGCGGTGGTGGCGGCAAAGCGGCCGACGATGTGCCGACCCTGCGCAGGGGCATTTCAGCCAAGGTCGACACGCTCGACCCGCACAAATCATCCGCCCAGTGGGAGAATATCATCATTGGCGACATGATGATCGGCCTGATGACTCACGGCCAGGACGGCAAGCCGGTCAATGGCATGGCCGAGAGCTATGAAACCAGCGATGACGGCCTGGTCTGGACCTTCCACCTGGGGGACTATGTGTGGTCGGATGGTGAGCCGGTAACGGCTGGCGATTTCGTCTATGGCCTGCGCCGCATACAGAAGCCTGAGATCGCGTCGCAATATGCGTCGCTGCTGTACGTGATCAAGAACGCCGCGAAGCTGAACGCGGGAGAAGTGGCGCCGGAGGAACTTGGCGTTCGGGCCATTGATGACAAGACGCTGGAGATCACGCTCGAATATCCGGCGCCCTACCTGCCGGGCCTGCTGACGCATTACACGACCTATCCCGTGCCGCAGCACGTCGTGGAGCAATATGGCGACGCATGGATCCAGCCGGGCAATATTGTCACGAATGGTCCCTACAAGCTTGTCTACTGGCGCACCGGCGACCAGCTGGTGTCGGAAAAGAACCCGACAGGCTTTGGCGCGGCCGATGTCTGCTTTGATCGCATTGTCTATTACGAACTCGAGGACCAGACGGCCGTCGAGAACAAGATTGAGGCCGGCGAACTGGATATCAACAATGCGTTCGATGGTGCCCGCAAGGCCGAGCTGGAACAGAAATTCCCCGGCTGGCCGCATACTTCGCCATCCCTGATCACGACCTATTGGTCATTCAATTCCACGCAGCCGCCGTTCGACGATGTCCGCGTTCGCAAGGCCCTGGCCATGGCACTGGACCGGGAATTCATCACCCGCAACGTGCTCACCTCCGGCTATGTGCCGGCCTATTCCATGGTCCCTCCCGGTATCGACAATTACGATGTCGCGCGCCCGAGCGTCGAGTGGAAGGACATGCCCCGCGCAGACCGCCTCGCTGAAGCCCGGCGCTTGCTGGAGGAAGCGGGATACGGCCCGGACAAGCCTTTCCGTTTCGAATTCATTCACCGGTCGACAGACGACAACCCCAAGGCGGCCCCGGTCGCGCAGCAGAACTGGGCTGAAATTGCCCCCTGGGTCGATCCGGTCATCATCAAGCAGGACACGAAAGTGCTGTATGCGCGCCTGCGGCAGTCCGACTTCCAGGTCGCTGACGGCGCCTGGGTGGCTGATTATGACGACCCGCTGAACTTCCTCTATTTGCTGGAATCCAATACCGGTCAGCAGAATTATGGCCGCTACAAGAACCCGGAATATGACGCGCTTCTGGCCAAGTCCAATGCCGAGCTGGACCTGAAGAAACGCGCCGAAACATTTGCCGAGGCCGAACAGCTCATGCTGAACGACTATCCGATTACGCCGATGTGGTTCCAGGTGACCAAGAATCTCGTCGATCCCACCCTGACAGGCTGGACCGACAATGCCGTGGATCAGCACCGTTCGCGCTTCATCTGCCGGGAGGGCATGAAGGCCGAATAGGGCTCAGCGTCGCGGGGAGGGCGGCATGGAGCATGACATCGAAGCAGTTGGCGCCGCCGCGCTGGGCGGCCTGTCCAAAGGGGCGCACCACAAGGTGAATTCCGGCCAGCCGTGCGAGAATTGCGGCGTGGTGGTGCCAGACCGCTTCTGTTCGGCCTGCGGCCAGCTCGCTTCCAGCTTCCACCGGCCCCTATGGGAGCTGGTCACCGAGAGCGTCGCCGACATGTTCGCGCTGGACGGGCGGCTTTTACGCTCGCTTCCCATGCTGATGTTGAGGCCGGGGCGGATGACGCGCAACTATCTTGATGGCAAGCGGGCGCGTTATGTGCCGCCGTTCCGCATGTTCCTGCTGGCATCGGTGATCTTCTTCCTGACGATCTTCACGATGAACGATGCGCAGCACTGGTTTACCGACTGGCGCTTCGACCCTTACAGCAAGAGCGGCATGGATTTCCAAAAAGCTGTGTCCGACGAGGTTCCGTCGGTGCCTGAAGGGGGCGCGCAGGATGGTGCTCCTGCAGCGCCTGACGCGCCTGTGACGGATGACATGCCGTTTTCCGACCTGGTGCTGCCGGATGGCACCATCGACCGGGAAAAGATGCATGACATCATCAAGCGGCAGGCGCGCCCCGATGCGACTCCCGCCGAGATCCAGGCGAGTCTGCTGGCTGCCGACAAGGCGGCGAAGGTCTATGAGAATCAGGACCGTTTCGGCGGCAGGTTGCGGCAATGGGCGCCGCGCTTCAGTCTTCTCTTCCTGCCGGTCTTTGCGCTGTTGTTGACCCTGATGTATGCGTGGTGGCGCAAATTCTATGTATTCGACCACCTGGTCGCGAGTCTGCATTTCCAGACGTTCCTTTACATTATGGGAACGCTTGTACTGCTCTTTACGGCCATTTTCCCCCATCTGGCCTATCTGGCGCCCGGAGCGGCCCTGGTAGCAGTTTTTGTCTATATTTACAGGATGTTAAGGGTGATTTACGGGTCCGGACGAATGGCGTCGGCCCTTGGCGCCACAGTTCTGCTGGTTTTCAGCATGATATTGCTTGTCAGCCTTGCTGTCGGCCTAGTCATTCTCAGCTTCGTGCTGACCTGAGGCAGGAAATACCCCCAACTGAGGCAAATAAACCACACCCTCAATCTAATGATGACGGAAAGGTAACGGTGCGTTGACTGAGGCGTGACGAAAGCCCTATCGATACTGCCAAGTTCCGGAAACAGGGGTCCGGGACGCGCCTTGTGAGGAGGCGTCATTTCAATCATTGGAGGTACCAACGTGAACGGGAACACTATTAAGTCCCGCCTGCTTGCCTCGTCCGTATTCGCGGGCGTTGCATTCATGGCATCGGCGAACATACTCGCCACCGCACAAGAAGACCCGGCAGTCGATACTGTCTCAGCACCAGCCGCTGAAGACGCCACTGCCCGCCAGGCGACAGTCTATGTCACCGGCACGCGCATCCAGAGCCCAGGCATCGTTTCATCCAGCCCGATCGCGACGGTTGGCCGTGAAGACCTCGATGTTGCTCAGACTGTTGAAGTCGAGCGTCTTTTCAAAGACCTTCCGATCACAGTCCCAGGCGACGGTCAGAACACAAACAACGGTACGGCCGGTGCAACCACCGTCAACCTGCGCGCCCTCGGCACGCAGCGCAGCCTGATCCTCGTTGACGGCAAGCGTATGACGCCGTTCGACATCAATGGCCAGGTCGACGTTTCCGCCATTCCGGTCAACTTGCTCGAGCGCGTTGACATCGTCACCGGCGGTGCATCCGCTGTTTACGGTTCGGACGCCATGGCTGGTGCGATCAACTTCATCACCCGTAAGGACTTTGCCGGCGTTGAAGTCGATTCGAAGTACACTGTCACCGAAGAAGGCGACGGCCAGATTTATGACATCGCGACGCTCTTCGGCGCCAACTTCGACGGCGGCCGTGGTAACGTGACGGTTTCGATGGGTCATACTGATCGTAAGCCTGTTCTGCTCGGCGACCGTGAACTCGGTCTCTTCGGCATCGCGACGGCCAACGGCCCGAACGAGGGCGGCGTGCCTGCTTCGCCAGACGCAAACTGCGACGCACCCAACACGACCGCATTCAGCACAGGCGTTGGTTCGACCACAACGATCCCAACCACGCTCGACCTGACCGGCGGCTCGCTGCAGGTTCGTAATGACGGCACGCTCGGCCCACGCTGCTCGCGCTTCAACTTCAACCCGTTCAACTACTACCAGACGCCACAGCAGCGCTACAACGCGTTCACGACGGCACGGTATGACATCACGGACAACATCGAGGCCTATGCACGTGCATCGTTCTCGGCGATCAACGTGACGCAACAGGTCGCACCTTCGGGCGTGTTCGGTAACGTCTTCGACGTTCCATTGCAGAACCCGTTCCTGTCTGACTCGGCCCGCACGTCGATTCTTGGCCAGCTCAACACGTTCCTCGGTGACAACCCAGCTCTTGGTTTTGATGATGTTGGCGTAAACGACCTCAACGAGAACGGCATCTTTGACGATCAGGACTCGATCACTGTTCCGATCCGTCGTCGTACGCTCGAACTGGGTACACGTTCGACAGCCTATGACAGCAACACGTTCCAGATCCTGACGGGTCTGCGCGGTGAGCTCGACAATGGCTGGAACTATGACATCTCGTTCTCGCACGGTGAATCCGACCGTACGAACACCAGCGCTGGTTATACCAACGTTGCAAACCTCGCGACCGCTCTGAACACGGTCAGCGCTGATACGTGTACGACACCTGGCGGCACGACGACCGATGGCTGTGTGCCAATCGATCTGTTCTCGACGGGTTTCGGTTCCATCACGCCGGCCATGGCTGGCTACAGCAGCGCAACGGCTATCGAGAAGCGCAACTACACGCAGAACATTGCTTCCGCCTCGATCTCGGGTCCGGTTGAAATGCTTCAGTCGCCGTTCGCTGACGGCCCGCTGCAGTTCGCACTTGGTACAGAGTATCGTGAAGAAAGCGGCTCGACCACGCCAGACGAGTGCTGGAAACTGGCACCATCCAGCTGCCTTGGCGGCGCCGGTGGTAACCTGCTTCCTGTTGCGTCGTCCTTCGACGTGATCGAACTCTTTGCTGAAACGATCGTGCCACTCATCAGCGGCAAGCAGTTTGCTGAAGACGTGAGCCTCGAGCTCGGCGGCCGTATCTCCGACTACTCGTCGGTTGGCCAGAACGAAACCTGGAAAGCCGGTATCAACTGGGCCTTTTCAGACTCGTTCCGCGTTCGTGTCATGCAACAGAAAGCTGTTCGTGCACCAAACATCGGTGAGCTTGGTTCGCCAGTCACCACCGGTCTCGGCGATGCGTCCTTCGACCCATGCTCCGATGGCAACCCGAACCCAATCGATGCCAATCTCGCAGCACTCTGCGTCGCGACAGGTGTGAACCCTGCGCTCGTGGGTGTTGTTGGTGACATCGTGTCCGGCCAGATCAACCAGATCCAGGGTACGGATCTGAACGCTCTGCCAGACGCAGAAACAGCTGACACGTTCACAGCTGGTTTCGTGTATCAGCCAGGCTTTAACCTGGGTCCGCTTCAGGGCACCACGATCTCGCTTGACTACTACGATATCGAAATCTCTGACTACATTAACAACTTCTCCCCACAGGAAGTTCTGGACCAGTGCTATATCGCTGGCGATCTCAATGAGTGCGCCAAGGTCAACCGTATCGGTGGTTCGCTTGCAACGGCCGGTTCGGGCGTTGAAGTCTTCACGACCAACCTGGACTATATCCGTACGGAAGGTGTCGACCTCGTCGCATCGACCGGTCTGGACTTCGACCAGTACGGCGCGCTTGACTTCTCGTTCTACGGTAGCTTCCTGATGACTCAGGAAAGCCTGTCCTCGTCGGCTTCGCCAGTCATCGACTGCCTCGGCAAGTTCGGTAACGACTGCTACCCAACTCCGGAATTCCGCTTCCAACAGCGCACCAGCTGGAGCATGGGCCCTGCAAGCGTTTCGCTTAACTGGCGTCACCTCGGCGAAGTCGAAATCCAGGACACACAGAAGGCGAATACCTTCCCTGGCTTCCAGAAGATCAAAGCTCAGGACTACTTCGATCTGACCGGTAGCTACCAGGTCAACGACATGGTCGGCCTTACCCTTGGTATCCGCAACCTGTTCGAAGAAGACCTGCCAATCGTTGGTAACGAAGCTGGTTCGACGGATGCGAACTCGGGCAACACGTTCCCAAGCACGTACGACGTCTTCGGCCGTACCTACACGATCGGCCTGAAAGCCACGTTCTAGGCTTTTTGACCTAACCAAATTGGAAACGGCGGTCCTTCGGGGCCGCCGTTTTCTTTTGTGTGCGAGTTGGAAATGAGGGAAGCGCGGGGGCGGGATCCCCGATCCGGGCAGCGATGAGCCATTCGTGCATTTATGTGCAGTCTTCGTGCAGGTTTCGTGCTTTTTCCGTGCATCTGTTCGTGCAGCCCGAGGGCTGGAAACGGCAGGGTCTTTCCTGCCTAGCTGGCGCGCCAGCGGGCGTAGAGCGCCGTGGGCAGCAGGCGGCTTGAGCCTTGCTGCGGCAGCGCCATTTCCCCCTGTTCCATCACCCCGCCGAACGAGGCTAGCCGGTCACCGAGTGTCTGCGACAGCGCGAGATATGACAGCCGCACGGCATAGGCCGTGGCAATCACGAAGAGCGGCTTTTCGACCAGCAATTCCTTTATGTTATCAAGCAGTTCCGGCAAGTCCTGCTCGAAGCGCCAGGTCTCGTTCTTCGGGCCGCGGCCGAATTTCGGCGGGTCCAGGACGATGGCGTCATAGCGGTTTTCGCGGCGTATTTCGCGGGCGACGAACTTCATCGCATCGTCGGCGATCCAGCGGATCGTGCGGTCAGACAGGCCGCTCAGGGCCTGATTGTCCTTGCCGAACCCGTTGGATTTCGGGCTCGCATCAAGATGCGTCACCTCGGCCCCGGCCGCCGCGCAGGCAAGCGACATCATTCCGGTATAACCGAATAGATTCAACAACTTGATCGGGCGTTTGGCGGCGCGGATCTGCTCCTGCGCGAAGCGCCAGTGGACGGAATGTTCCTGGAAAACGCCCATGTGGCGAAAGGCCGTGCGACGGGCGGTGAAGGTCAGCCCGTTCCAGCGCATCGGCCAGTCCTCGGCGGCGCGTGGCGACAGGGTCTCCCAGTTGCCGCCGCCATCCTCGTCGTCATTCTTGCTGAGGAAGGCGGCGTCCGCCTTCCATGTGTCGACCGGCCGTGCGGGCTCCCAGAAGGCCTGCGGGTCGGGCCGGATAACCGTCTGGCTGCCGAACCTTTCCAGCTTTTTCAAGTGGCCGCTATCGAGCAAGGCATAGTCTTCCCAGTCGTCGGCAATGAGGAGTTTTGTCTCGGTTTTCATGTAAAATCCCTCTGCCGCCAGGCCTCGTAAGTCATGATGGCGGTGGCCTGTGCAAGGTTCAGACTGTCAGCCCCGCCACGCATGGGGATCAGGCAGAGCGTGTCGCACTTCGCCTCGATCACGTCCGGCAGGCCGGCCTGTTCATTGCCCATGATGATGACAGATCGCGCTCCATAAGGCGCCTTATCGTGCCGCACAGTCCCATTAACCGATGCAGCTGTCAGCGACAGGCCCTCCGCCTTGCGCCAGGTATTGAAGGCATCGAACGAGGCGTTCGCGAACTTCATGTCAAAGATTGATCCCATGGACGCCCGCACAGTCTCGAAACTGTAGGGATCGCAGCAGGTTTCGAGCAGGATGACCCCGCTCGCCCCGGCGCAGTCTGCCGTGCGGAGGATGGTGCCGAGATTGCCCGGATCGCGTACTTCATAGAGGGCGATCCAGATGCCGTCGCTGGCCTTTGTGAGGGCGTCCAGCCGGCGATGCTGCTGACGGAAGGAGGCAATCACGCTCTGTGCATTGTCCTTGTGGGTGATCTTGGACATGAGCCGCTCAGGCGCTAGTACGACTCGTGCGCCTGCTGTAGCGGCGCGTTTGGCAAGGGCTGCCAGGTGTGGCCGCTCTGCCATGGTCGACGCGATAACGAGCGTTTCGGCCTGCCAGCCTTGCTCCAGCCCTTGTTCAACCAGTCGTGCGCCCTCGGCCAGGAACAGGCCTGTTTCGCTACGGCCCTTCTTTCTTTCCAGGCTTTTCAATGACTTGATGAGCGGATTGGACGGGCTCGTGATGGTTTCGATCGGTTGGTTCATGGGGCGTCAGGCCTGCAGCGAAAGTCTTGCGATGAGGGGGTGAATAGGGCATCCCTGAAGGAAGGGAAGTGACTTCAGGGAGTTAAGGTGGGGTCCCAATGAGGCTACTCGATCACCTGTTTGCGCTTGTGTCTCTCGCCGGTCTCGTGGCGATGGGTTGGTGGGGCGTTTATCAGTCACCACAGAATGCTGCAAACCTGCAGATGGAACTTCAGCAGAAAACCACAGCCGCGCTGAAGGCGGCGGGGCACGACTGGGCCATTGTCACCATGGATGGCCAGCGTGCCATTCTCTCCGGCAAGGCGCCCACAACGGATGCCGTACGCGATGCGGCCCTCACCATTCTCACGGCAGACGGGCAGGGCGGCCTGATCTTCGGCGGCGTCACGCAGGTCGAGAGTGTCGCGGACGATGCCCCGCCTGTGTCGCCTTTTGTCTGGCATGCCGAGAAAACGCCTGAGGGCGCGCTGGTCCTGTCGGGGCATGTTCCTTCCCGTGCGATCCGGAAGGCCCTCCTTGCCGAGGCGCAGGCCGTTTCTGCGGGCGCGCCAGTGGAAGATCATATGCAGCTTGCTTCGGGGGCCCCGGTTGGCAACTGGCAGGGTATTGCGCGCCTCGGCCTGCACCAGCTGGCGAGCCTCGATTCCGGTGATGTGACACTTGAGGATACGCGCCTGCGCGTGAATGGCGTGGCGAGCGACAAGGCCGTTCGTGAGGCCGTTACGACCGAAGTTGCCAATATTGCCGCGCCCTTCCAGGGCCAGCCTTTGGTGCGCGGCGCCTCGCTCTGGCTGGCACGGGTGTCCGATAACGGCCTGCTGTTGAAGGGCAATGTGTCCAGCGAATCCGAGCGCCGGGAAATCCTGGCGCTGGCCAGGAAGCATTATCAGGGCAAATTGGCGGATGAAATGGCCATCACCGACCAGGTCTATCTCGGCTGGATGGAAGGCGTGCGGCGGGGGCTGCCAGAGTTCGTGCAATTCCAGAGCGGCGAAATGGACTTCGACCCCGACGGCGCCGGCTTCCTCATCCTGGGCCAGGCCAGGCCAAGTACGCTGGCCTACCTGAAAGAGGATGTTGGCAGCCTGACCACGCCCTATACAGCAGAGATCAGGGCCGTCATCAGCCGCCTGCCGGCCCCGCCTGAGGTGACGCCTGCACCGACGCCTGTCGAGACGTGCCAGCGCCACGTGGACGCCGCCTTGGCTTCCGGGAACATCAGCTTTGCAGAAGGCGCCGCGGAGCCGCAGCGAACAAGCGGGCGCGTCATGGATGCCCTGGCGGCCTCTGTCGCGGCCTGCGATCCCGCGCTTGGCTTCAGCATCAATGGCCGTGCG
>TARA_R110002033_G_scaffold23478_2_pt1 | contig 21214 bp, 18 predicted proteins | sample TARA_R110002033 | Tara Oceans TARA_R110002033 (sample SAMEA4397051) | marine metagenome | biome: Polar Biome; feature: [SRF] surface water layer (ENVO:00010504); material: water (ENVO:00002006), including particulate matter (ENVO:01000060) such as... | depth 5 m
CTTAAACATTTTATGCTCAATGGTTTGTTCTTTTCTGTTCAAAACCATTAAACGAGATTCGTCTCTGTTTTCTGCTGGATATTCTGCTAATAATTCTTCTGGTAAATTGAAACCAAAGTGTGATAATTTCATTTGTACGTTTTTATTGTTTTTTCTGTCAAATGGTGCATTCAATATTATATTTCTGAGCTATAAAACAACTTCAGCTATTGAATGGTTCATTTAAAAATGTTTATGGGTTTATTTGTTAAGCTGTTTATAAATTAATATATGAAATTATAAACGGTTGCAAATATACAATCCTGAGATAGGCGTTGTCAAGTAAATACGTGATTATTATTTAGTTATTTGAAACCCTATAGATTTTAAATCGTCCCAAAAGGTTGGATACGACTTTGAAACCACATCTGCATCCTCAATAATTATTGGTGTTTTAAGTGCTAAAGGCGCAAAAGCCATGGCCATTCTATGGTCGTTGTAAGTGGCGACAGCCTCCCCTAGCCCCTCCGAAGTAGGGGAATTAGCTTCTTGTAAAAAAAGTGTATTTGATTTTAAATGTAAAGACTTGTCTGTAATTTCTACTTTACCTCCTAATTTTTCTATTTCAGTTTTTAAAGCTACAAGTCTGTCGGTTTCTTTGATTTTGAGTGTATGTAAACCTATTAAATCACATGTAATACCTAAAGCAAAACAAGTAACTGCAATGGTTTGTGCGATATCTGGTGCATTAACTAAGTTATAATCAAAACGTGTTGAAGCATTACTTTCCTTTTTTAGAGTTATTGAGTTCGCTTTAAAAGTACTGGTTACTCCAAAATGTTTGTAAATATTTACTAAATCTGAATCGCCCTGTAATGAGTTTTCTTTGTATGAAGATAAGGTGATTTCTGTCCCAACTTCGCTTATTGCTGCAATACTAAAGTAATAGGACGCCGAAGACCAATCAGACTCTACAACCAGAGTTTTTGGTTGATGGTTTTTGGTTGATGGTTTTACGGTAATTGTATTTCCATTAAATGATGTTTCTATACCTATTTCATTTAATAAACTTAATGTCATTTTAATGTAAGGCACAGAAGTAATTTCACCTTCTAAAGATAATTCCAAACCATTTTCTAGTTTCGAGGCAATTAACAATAATGCTGAAATATACTGACTACTTACATTTGCCTTTAATGACACTTTGCTTTTAGTAAGCTTCTTTCCTTTTATTTTTATTGGTGGATAACCCTGGTTTTCAATATAACTGATGTCCGCTCCCAAATCTTGAAGTGCCTCAACTAAAATTTTAATAGGGCGCTCTTTCATACGCTTAGACCCAGTGAGCATTATTTCTCTATCTTCTTGAATTGAAAAATAGGCCGTTAAAAATCGCATGGCTGTTCCTGCGTGATGGATATCAATAATATTTGATGAAGAATTCAGTGCTTTCTCCATAAGTACGCTATCATCAGAATTTGAAACATTTTCTAGTTTAAGCTTTGGATATAACGCCTGCAATAGCAATAACCGGTTAGATTCACTTTTTGAACCTGTTATAGTGATTTTAGATTGACGATTAACGATTTTAGATTTATGAAGTGTAAAATGCATACTCTATTAATTTCTATTTAAAGAAGTAGCAAATTTACTTTAATTTTTCGTTATTGTGGTGCCGATCATGGTCGCGTTTTGCTTTCTTGTCCATTCTTTTATCGAAAGCCTTTTGTAGATCAACTCCTGTTTGGTTTGCTAAACATAAAACCACAAATAATACATCGGCAAGTTCTTCGCCTAAATCTTTATCCTTATCGCTTTCTTTTTCGCTTTGTTCTCCATAGCGGCGTGCAATAATTCTAGCTACTTCCCCAACCTCTTCTGTAAGTTGCGCCATGTTAGTAAGTTCGTTAAAATACCGAACCCCGTGTTCGTTTATCCAATCGTCAACTATCTTTTGTGCGTTTTTAATATCCATTTATATTCTGGTTAAAACTATTTGTTCATTTTCTTTTTCTACTAATTGACTAAAATAGGCTTTTAACGCGTCATAATATAATGGTGTGATGACAGATTGATTCATCTCAGATTCTACAGAAAGTTGAATCATTTTATCGTTACCAGTGATGTTATATTTAAATAACCCTAAGTTATCAGGCATCATAAAGGCTTCTGGCTCAGGCAAACTTTCAATTTTATAGCCTTCTGGTAAGTTTACAATGACCCTGAAATTTACACCTGATGGATAACCAAAATCCACGGGATATTCACGTTTATCAAGTTTAAACGGATTTTCGTCTGTACTCAAGAAAAACATAGGAGAAAAATAGAGTTTATCTCCAATAATATCTGCTTGATTTTCTTTTACAAATTTATAAGATTCCTGAACAGGTTCTGATAAGTCGTATTCATTTTTGACAGTGTAATCTGAAATTTCTAAACCACCATATTTATTCTCTAGTTTTTCCAAAAAGTCATCTTCATCAACTCCAATGTATTCTTCTCTAAATGAAAGCGCTCTATGATTGGTTTTAATATTTCTGTAACTTCCCTCAATATCGCCATTTTCATTTAAACTCAACATCATTGAAATAATGTTTTCAGATTTCTCTTTTGGATACAAATCTATCAAGGTTGAACCACCTTGTTCTGCAATAATTCTACCTTGCCAATTTAAAGTTCTAAATGGCAATACATTAGGTACGCTATATTTATTTGTAGCATCTAAAAGAATACTTCCTTCTGGAAATTTAATGTAACTGACAACATAATTATAGCCTTCTCTTGTGGGAAATAACGGAATACCATTTTCTCTGGTACTCACTAAAACCGGGTAAGCCTTTAAACCAGCATAACGTAACATAGATGTTAACATTAAATTAATTTCTGCTGAATTACCAACACGGTCTTTAAATGCTTTTTTAACACCATCATTAGTGTATTTCCCATAATAACCATTCCATTTTACTTGCGATTTTACAAAATTAAAAATTAAAACTGCACGCTTCATCGGGTCTGAAATATTACTAATAATAGCATCTACTTCATCTTCATAATAACCTGTTTTATCTAATTGGTCTCCAAAATTTGAGCTATCGTAAATAGTTTTCACAACATCTTCCCAAGTAGTAGACACATACTCTATATTGGAGTTTGGAAACTTTGTAAAAGACAATTCATATTTCACCGATGACCTGTAATTATTAATATTATTTACATAAGGTTCTTCTTTTAAAGCAGGAATATTATTTAAATCGTAAGTTGTTACCTTTTTACTAAACTTAACGTCAGTATTATTATAGCTAGTTCTGTTACCAGCATCATTAAACCCATTACCACCAGATCTGAATTTTTCTGTAAATGTAATTTTATCACCTACAGATTCATTCTTAGGTATTACGCTCAAATAACCTTTAGTTGTTGCTTTAAAACTATAGTATTCTGGTGCTTCAAATTTTGCATAAAGTTTTTTTATCGGTATATCATGTTGAAAAACAAATTCATCAACGTTTGAAGCATAAGGAGACTGAATTCTATACTTATATTCAACAACACTCCCTACTTTAACATTTGGCATTGTAAACTTTGTTTGGTCAAAATACTCCGATTGCTCGGTTCTAAAAATACCGTCTTTTTTTAATTTGGTCTCTTCTATTTTTTTACCAATCAAATTATAAGTGTACCCTTTTATATTAGTTACTTCTTCCCTAGAGCTGCCACTTTTGTAGAGACTAACTTGTTGGGTAGCATAATTAAACCCTTCTTGATTGTAAATCTTGATACGTTCATGAATTTCTGTAATTAATCTAAAGCCTTGTCCCTGTGCATATTCAAAAAAACTTTTTCTATGCTTGTAAAGATAGGCCGCACTAGCTGATGAATCTAAAGGGTTATATTGCTCTTGTAATTCTTCTTTTGATACTTTTCCAAAATCATAGTTTTGAGCAAACGTATCCATGCTAAAGCAGAACACGAACAGTATTACTAAATTTCTCATTTATTATTATTTTTTGATTAATGCCACTTTTGAATTGTCTTGTTTTGAAACTTCTTTGTAGAAATCTCTAAATTTGCTATAATCTTCTTTAGGAAATTCGCCATCGTTTATAGTGAACTCTCTTTTGTAAATAAGGGTGTTTTCATCTTTAACTTCAATTCGAGTTTTGTAAACCCCAAATTTTGTTTCAATAGATTTATCTTTTGGTAACGCTTCAACTTTATATGATGCTGGTAATTTTATTTCAACTTCATCAACATCTTTAAAACCTCTTTCAATTTTTAAAGGGGCATTCCTATTTCTGTATCGATCTGGAATATTAGTGATTCTGTTTAAAGTATTTGCAGTAAAAAGCATTCTGTTACCTATAATTTTAGTAAAACCCTTAGCACTGAAACTTATATCTTCAATAATTTCAATATTATTTTTATCATTATTTATATGCATTTCTTTTACTGAAATACTGTTGATATAGTCCCACCTTTCTTTATAATGTGAATCTAAATCTCTCTCGGTTTCAGAATCTAACCTTAATTTATCTGAATACTGTAATCCCTTAGAACTAATAGTTGTTTTCACATCTATATCTCCATTATTATCAATACTATAAAAGCCTTTTATGGTTTGTAAACTCTCATCAGGATTATATTTTTTGGTATGAATAATTTTACCGCCATCTGGGGTAACCACTAGTACATCTCTATCATCAGTGAAATCTGCAATAAAACCAAATGGCACTTTCTGGCTTGTACATTCTAGCCAAATATTTTCTTTACCATTTGGGACATTTAAGAATACGTGATTTCCTTGCATTGAGGCAAAGTCTTCCTCTAAACTCATAATATCATCTCCGCCGTAAACCACGCAATAATTTGATTTTACTCCAGCAGCATTCAAGAGCGACATAGTATAATTTGTTAATGCTTTACAGTCGCCATATCCCAATTTATCAACCTCTGAAGCATTGAACGGTTTCCATCCGCCAATACCAACTTGAACACTTATATAGCGCGTTTTGTCTTGAACGTATTGATATATTTTTTTAGCCTTATCGATATCACTGGCTTCATCTTTTACAAGGTTTTGAATCATACTAATTGTTGATTCAGGTAAATCATGCGTGTCTTTGATTAAATCATGATACATCCATTTACCAAAGTCGCTCCAGTTTTCAACTTTAGACGCAACTCCTTCCAACGAGAATTCGTTTAATGCTACCAATACCCTTGGCACAATATTTCTAAATAGTGGACTATATGATTCTGGTTTTATAGCTTCAATATTTTTTGCTTTATATGAAAGTTTACCAGGACTTTCTTCTTTTTCTATATTCAAATCCTGTAAATGCTTTTCCTTTTTTCTAATAATTATATGCTCAGGATATGATATGGTGTAAATACTTTTTCCAACACTTAAATAATAATTATCAAGAGGCATAAATGATTGAATAAAAGCGGTATTACTTGTGTTTACAACAGAAGTATACTCAATTGTGTAAGGGTATGAAATGGGGGTATAATCTAAATATTTTACTCTGGAATCAGAATACAAAGTACCTCCACTAACTGCACTAACATCTTTAAAATCGTTCTTTTTGACTTTTTTAATTTCTTTACCAAAATTATCAAATACTAAAACTTCTAAATCTTTAATTTTTGTAGTGTTATCATAGCCAACATAGGCATCAATATTTTTATCGCCTTCTTTATTTAAAACCGTGATAACTCTTTTTTCAGTTACCAGCATATCATCTGAAGATTTTAACTCAATATCTATGCTACTTAGCCTAATTACAGCATTTGCATTTTGCCTTAAGTTATCTGGTATTGAAAAACTTGTGTATAAGTTTTCTTGTGAAGAGGCTGCTAAAGTTATGAATGCTATTATAACATTCACTATACTTTTTAAGTTCATAAAGTAGCATTTAAAAAGTTTTGAGCAGTAAAATTATGATAATAAAATTGCTCATGTTATGAGAATTATCATGTTTTTCATAAGCCCTTATTTAATTTATTAATTAAAAATCTTACAGCCAATATAAAAAAACATGGTAAAACTATATACTTAAATTCGCTAAAAAGCACTTTTATCCCCCAACTGGAAAAAAACTTTTCTATCCCTATAGGAGATACTTTAATTTGTCTAAATGGAAAGAAAAAACGACTATTATCAAACGGAATTAGAAAACCAACACCACGCCCTCCCGAAGTCATAGCGTCTAAAATACCATGGGAAACTGTAGAGATAAAAATGACTAAAAACCAGGTAAGCTTATTTTTTCCACCTAATAAGAACATTAAAAGCAATCCCCAAAGTAAAGCAAATAGAATGGAATGTGTAAACCCACGATGACCTAATGGATGCTCATAAGCGATCCCAAATTTAAAAGCAATAACATCAAAATCTGGTAAAATTGCAGAAAAGATAGCAGCAACTAATAACCATTTTAGGTTTTTGGAATCAATCACTTTGGTAACCGTAAAACCTACTACGCCATGCCCAAATACAGATGCCATTTATTCCTTGTTTTTAGAATCAATGATTATAGTTACGGGGCCATCATTTAAAAGTTCAACTTTCATATCTGCACCAAACTTACCAGTTTGTACTTTTTTTCCTAAATCTTGTTCTATTTTTTTAACGAAATCCTCATACAACGGAATGGCAACATCGGGTTTTGCTGCTTTTATATAACTTGGTCTGTTTCCTTTTTTAGTTGAGGCATGTAATGTAAATTGACTTACGACGATTACCTCTCCATTAGTGTCCAAAAGCGATTTATTCATAACGCCATCTTCATCACCAAAAATTCTGAGGTTTACTATTTTATTAGAAAGCCATTTTATATCCTCTAGAGTATCTTCTTTGACAATTCCTAGTAGAATTAGAAGTCCGTTTTCTATTGATGCTACTTGTTCGCCTTCAATAGTAACACTTGAATTTAAAACTCTTTGGATTATAACTTTCATTCCCTTAAATCCCCAAAGGGGACTTTAATTTATTATTAACTTTTAAACTTTACATTAACTTAGGAACTGAATACTGCGACTGAATACTGTTTACTGCGACTGAATACTGCTCACTGAACCTCCCAATTATCAGTTCTATAATGTTCATCTTCGCCTTCAATAATTTGCAAATAACTTCGGTAACGCGAAAACGCAATGTCATCATTATCCAAGGCTTCTTTTACAGCGCAATTAGGTTCTTTTACGTGCAAGCAATTATTAAACTTGCAATCTTGTTTTAGTTTGAAAATTTCAGGAAAATAATCGCCCACTTCTTCTTTGTCCATATCAACGACCCCAAAACCTTTAATACCCGGTGTATCAATAATTTTAGCATCAAAACTTAAATCGAACATTTCTGCAAATGTAGTAGTGTGCTGACCTTGCATATGCTGACTTGAAATTTCCTTTGTTTTTAAATTAAGTGATGGCTCAATGGCGTTTACTAAGGTAGATTTACCAACTCCTGAATGCCCCGAGAACATACTTATTTTTTTATGCATCAATGCTTTTACCTTCTCTACATTTTTTCCTGTTTTGGCTGAAACACCAATGCATTCATACCCTATTTTACGATACTCGTAAGCTAAATACTTTACTTCATTAAATGTATCTTCATCATAAGTATCAATTTTATTAAATAGCAAAATAGTTTTAATTGAATACGCTTCGGCTGTTACCAAAAATCGATCGATAAAACTGGTAAAAGTAGGTGGATTATCAATAGTTACCATTAAAAAAACCTGATCTAGATTTGCAGCAATAATATGTGTTTGTTTTGATAGGTTAACCGATTTTCTTACTATGTAATTGGTTCTATCATGAATGTGATTTATGATCCCTGTAGTTTCATCATTATCCGTTTCCAATTCAAAATCTACAATATCACCCACAGAGATAGGGTTTGTGCTTTTTATCCCTTTTATTCTAAATTTCCCTTTTATACGGCATTCATAAGTTTCACCCAATTGGGTTTTTACGGTGTACCAACTTCCTGTAGATTTATAAACGCGTCCTGTCATTCATTATTAATTGTTTTACAAATTAACAACTTTTCAGTTTAAAGAAAACTGTATATTGGTCTCTTAATTTTAAAAATCTCAACAACATGAAAAAATTATTGTTTGTTTTATCCATTGCTTTATTTTCTTTTTTGGAAACTTCGGCTCAAGTAGAATACAAAGTTGTTACTAGTGTAGAGTCTATCGTTCCTAATGGTTTAGGGCGTTCTAGAATTATTAGTGCAAATGAAGATAAAGATTATAAAGCGTTTACTACAACACAAACTGAAGATGATAACACCCGTAATAAATCAGACAGAAGTGAAATAAGAGTTAAAGACTTTGATGAAACAAAATTGTTAAACTTTTATAACATAGGAGGTATTCGTTTTCAAAATATTGCCGCCAACGATGCTATAATTACTTCTAAAATTAACACGATGATTGAAGAAGGCTGGGAACTTGCTTTTGTAACTAGCGGTGTAGAAAGCGAAAGTGGTAAAGGTGACGGATAAGGAATATTTATTACCCGATACATATTTAAAAGAAACAAACATTAGTTTTATCTCTTATAACGTAAACAAAAAGGCTCGCAATTGCGAGCTTTTTGTTTTCTACAAAATTATATCAACTATCCGTTAATAATTTTCTCTTGATGGTTAATCGATTCTTGATGGACCGCTTTAAACATTCTTAAAATAAATTCTTCGCTTAAACCATGTTGCTCACCTTCCAAAACCATTTTTCCTAAAATCTCGTTCCAACGTTTATTTTGTAATATTGCCACGTTTTTCGATTTTTTAAGCGCTCCAATACCATCGGCAGCGACCATACGTTTACCTAATAATTCAATAATTTGATTATCAACCACGTCAATTTGGGCCCTTAAATTATTTAAAGCTTTGTTGTAATCTTCCTCACTATTGCTTTCTTTTCTAATTTTTAGATCTTTCATGATTTGAATTAATGTAGCTGGAGTAACTTGTTGTGCAGCATCACTCCATGCGTTTTCTGGATCATAGTGACTTTCAATCATTAAGCCATCAAAATTTAAATCTAAAGCCTCCTGGGACACTTCATGAATCATATCCCTTTTACCTGTAATATGCGACGGATCGTTAATTAAGGGAATATCTGGAAATCTATTTTGAAACTCAATAGCCAATTGCCATTCTGGAATATTTCTGTATTTTGTTTTTTGGTAGGTTGAAAACCCTCTATGAATGGCTCCAATATTTTTAACCCCAGATTTATATATTCTTTCAATCCCACCTAACCATAAAGCTAAATCTGGATTAACCGGATTCTTTATTAATACGGGCTTATCTGTAGCTTGTAAAGCATCCGCAATTTCTTGCATAATAAACGGGCTAACCGTAGATCGGGCTCCAATCCAAAGTAAATCAACATCATGCTCTAAAGCTAGTTTTACGTGAGCCGCATTGGCAACTTCCGTACAAACCTTCATGCCAGTTTCAGTTTTTACCTTTTGCAGCCATTTTAAACCTAATGCACCAACACCTTCAAACATGCCCGGGCGTGTTCTTGGTTTCCAAATACCTGCCCTAAAATAACTAACATCGGTATCTTTTAACTCATGCGCAATTCTCAATACTTGTTCCTCAGTTTCAGCACTACATGGACCCGCAATTACTAACGGATGATCTAAATTTAAATCATCTAACCAGGTTCTCATTTCTTTTTTGTTTTCCATTTTTACTTAATATTTAGCCACTTAGCTATTCCGTTTAATATTTATTTTTTTACTGTTCAATTCAAATTATTGGGCGTTACCTTTTACTCATACCTGCCAGGTTTTTAAAACCTTGCAGGATCGCAAAAGGTCAGGCTTTACGTTCCAAGTCCTCGCACTCCCGATAGCTATCGGGATCGCTGTGGGCTTTCCACTGCAATCCCTAACGCGGAAGCCAGTTTGCAGTTATCAGTATTCAGTCGTCAGTCAAATACTATCCACAAACGCTACTTTAATCTTTCCTCTACACTAACTTCTGTCTTCTGTCTTCTGTCTTCAAACCTGTTCAAATCATACCATTCAATATATCTTTTATATGGTTTGTGTTTTTCATCTCATTATAAATAGCTTCAAAATCATCCTGTTCCATCAGCGCTTTAAAATGAGTAAGGTTAATTATATACTCCTCCAATGTTTCAATAACATTCGTTTTATTTTGTTTAAAAATAGGTGTCCACATGTCAGGCGAACTTTTTGCCAAACGTACTGTTGATTCAAATCCGCTGCCTGCCATATCAAAAATATCGCGTTCGTTTTTCTCTTTATCAATAACCGTTTTACCCAACATAAACGAACTAATATGCGATAAATGCGACATATAAGCAATGTGTTTATCATGCGCTTCAGGATTCATATAACGAATACGCATCCCAATATCAGTAAATAATTTTAGCGCCTTTTCCTGAAGTTTAAAAGTTGTCTTTTCAACCTCACAAATAATATTTGTCTTCCCTTCAAATAAACCATAAATAGCAGCTTCCGGCCCCGAATGTTCCGTTCCAGCAATAGGGTGCATCGCTAAAAAGTTTCTTCGTTTCGGATGATTTTCAACTATTTTACAAATATCCGCTTTCGTAGAACCTGCATCAACCACCAACCCATTATCCGAAATTAAATCCAAAACGGTTGGTAACAATTTTACTGTAGCATCCACAGGAATAGAAATAATAACTAAATCGGCGTGTTTAATATCCTCTAAAGTGGCTTTTTTATCAATTAATTTGAGCGCTAACGCTTTATCAAGGGTAGCTTCTTTTCTGCTAATACCATGAATAACCACATCTGGGTTCTGCTTTTTTATATCTAAAGCAAGACTTCCGCCAATTAAACCAACTCCTATTGAATATATGTTTTTCATTTTGCCTCTCCCTAACCCTCTCCGAAGGAGAGGGAACTGTTACGGGTAAATTACTTTTATGTTATTATCCTTTTTTATTTTACTTTTTTATTCATAACGATTGCAACTGTTTACTGCGACTGCCTACTGCAAACTTGTTTATTTTACTTTTTGTTTACTGCAACTGAATACTGCCAACTGCATACTTATTTACTTTACTTTTTTATTCATATTCCAACTGAAAACTGCGACTGTCAACTTTATTTCACTTTTTTATTCATAACGAGCCCAACTGCATACTGCGACTACCTACTGCAAACTTGTTTATTTTACTTTACTTTTTTATTCATAACGATTGTAACTGTTTACTGCGACTGTCAACTTTACTTAACTCGCGAAATCGCTTCTTCCAAATCTTCAGTTTGCGCACATAAAGAAAAACGGATATAGCCTTCACCTTGACTTCCAAAAATAGTTCCTGGTGTTATAAATATATGGTTCTCTTTAAGTATTAAATCTATAAATTCTTCAGCTTTTACAAACGCTGGTAATTTTGCCCAAACAAAAAGTCCTGTAGCATTCTCGTCATATGTACAATTCAATGCTTCGGCAAGTTTCCAAACTAAATTCCGTCGTTCTCTGTATACATTATTTAATGTAGCAAACCACATACTTGAACATTTTAAAGCTTCAATAGCACCTTTTTGTATGCCATAAAACATACCAGAATCCATATTACTTTTCACCTTTAAAATATTATTAATATGGGCATGATCTCCAACTACCATACCTACGCGCCATCCTGCCATATTAAAGGTTTTACTCAACGAATTTAACTCCAAACACACCTCTTTTGCGCCTTTAACACTTAAAATACTAGTCGGGTTTTCATTTAAAACAAAACTGTACGGATTGTCATTTACTATTAAAATATTATGCCGTTTTGCAAACGCTACTAAATCTTCAAAAATATATTTATTCGGTCTTGCGCCTGTTGGCATATGCGGATAATTAACCCACATTAACTTCACTTGGCGTAAATCGGTTTTTTCTAAAGCCTTTATATCTGGCAGCCAATTATTTTTAGCATCCAATTCGTAAAAAATAGGTTTTGCTTCTAACAAATTTGTAACCGATTGGTAGGTTGGATACCCCGGATTTGGAATTAAAACCTCATCACCTTTATTTAAGTATGCCATAGAAATGTGCATAATACCTTCTTTACTTCCCATTAATGGTAGTACTTCAGTATTCGGACTCAAATTAACTTGATAATGCATTTTATAAAAACCAGCAATGGCTTGCCTTAATTCTGGCAACCCTTGGTAACTTTGGTACTTATGGGCAACAGGGCTTAATAAACCTTCAGTTAAAGCATCAATTACTTTTTGTGGCGGCTGCATATCTGGGCTGCCAATACCTAAATTAATAATAGGCTTACCGCTAGCAATAAGCAAGTTAACTTCTCTTAACTTTTTAGAGAAGTAGTATTCTTCAACGGTATGCAATCTGTCTGCTACATCAATCATATCTTTGCATTTTTATATTCGCCTAAAACTTTAAAATTTTCTGCCATAATTTCTATTAATGACTTTGCTTTTTTGAAATCTTCGTAATCAGCAAAGGTAACATCAACAAAAAAGGCATATTTCCAAGGTGTTTCAACTATGGGTAACGATTGAATTTTTGTTAAATTCAATTTACAATCGCTCATTACATTTAAAATAGTTGCTAAACTCCCACGCTTATGGTTAGCTTCAAACTTTATTGAAGCTTTGTTTATCTCATGTTCTGGCACTTCAGAATTGGTCCGCTTTACAATAGCAAAACGGGTTTCATTATGCTTTATAGTTTGAATACTATGTGCTAGAATATCAAGCTCAAAAATTTCTGCAGCCATAACACTAGCAATCGCGCCAATGCCTTTTAAATTGTTTTTTTGAATACGTTCCGCAACCTCAGCAGTATCTTTATCTTCAACCAATTTTATATGCGGATGGAGTTTAAAAAACTCTTTACATTGCAACAATGCCATAGGATGCGAATACACTTCCTTAATATCCAAAACACTCTGGTTTGGCAACGCCATTAAATTATGTTGAATATCCAAATAATGCTCGCCAACCACATGAAGATTATATTTATCAATCAACGCATAATTAGGAATAATAGAACCGACAATAGAGTTTTCCAATGCCATTATGGCCGCATCACATTTTTCTGTAATTAACGAATCTACTACCCTATCAAACGTTAAACACTCAATAGTAGCAACCGGCTTATCAAAAAATTGCTGTGATACAATATGATGAAAAGATCCTTTTACTCCTTGTATGGCTACGGTATTTATCAAAATCTATTTTTATTTTATAAGATCTCAATCTTCATTGAGGTTTGCTCAACTAATAGTTGAACAAAAAAAAGTCTCGATTTTCATCGAGACTCATATTTAAATTTATAGTTATAAATTATACATACAACGCCTCGTTTCCTTTACTAAAAAAGAAATAAAACCAAGTGTTGAAAAATGTATAAAATACTGTCATTGTCATAATTATGTGGCTAAAGTAGTTAATATTTTAAGAAATCAAAATACTATAAAACCTTTTTTACAATTTTTTAAAAAGTTTTAAAGATTTTACAACAATCTTCACTTTAAGTTAGATAATCATTATTTTTGAACAAAGAATTTTAAATATGTCTATAGAAGTAGTTGACATTTCAAAGCTTTACGGAAACCAAAAAGCATTAAATAATATCTCTTTCAAGGTAAATAAGCCTGAAATTGTTGGTTTTTTAGGCCCTAATGGTGCAGGAAAATCAACCATGATGAAAATTTTAACCACTTACATTAAAGCTACTACTGGTGAAGCCAAAGTAAATGGTTATGATATTTATGAAAATCAACAAAACGTACAGCAAAGTGTTGGGTATTTACCCGAGCATAACCCCTTATATTTAGAGCTTTTTGTAAAAGAGTATTTAAAATTTAACGCCGATATCTACAAAGTTTCCAAAAAACGTATTGATGATGTTATTGAACTTACGGGGTTGACTTCAGAAGCACATAAAAAAATAGGACAACTCTCAAAAGGCTATCGCCAGCGTGTAGGATTAGCCAATGCGCTTTTGCACGACCCCGATGTTTTAATTTTAGATGAACCGACTACGGGTTTAGACCCCAACCAATTGGTAGATATTAGAAACTTGATAAAAAACATTGGTAAAACCAAAACAGTTTTTCTTTCAACTCACATTATGCAAGAAGTAGAAGCTATGTGCGACCGCGTAATTATTATTAATAAAGGTGAGATTGTTGCAGACAAAAAGTTAAAGGATTTACGCAACGAAAAAGAACAAACTGTAATTGTTGAGTTTGATTACCGGGTTGAAGATGTTTTTTTATTAAAATTACCTAAAGTAGACCGTGTTGTTAATACTCACGATTTCGTTTATGAAATTACTTTTAAAACATCAGAAGATATGCGCTCTTATGTGTTTGATTTTGCGCACGATAATCAATTGAAAATTCTTCAACTCAATCAAAAAAACGCTAGCTTAGAAAGTTTGTTTAGAGAGTTGACTTCCTAATGAAAATAGAAGTTGATAATTATAATCAAAACCATGACAAATATCATCTTAACATCCGCTTGAAGATGCTAATTTTGTGGTATAATAATTACTAAACTAAGTATAACAATTTCTTTTAAAAACTAGCAATACGTTATCTTTGTAACACCACAAAAACACTAAAATGAGTAAAGGAATTTATGTTGCAACCATTGAACCCAACAGTGGGAAATCAGTTGTTGTATTAGGTTTGATGCGAATGCTTTTAGGAAAAACTGCCAAAGTAGGCTATTTTAGACCCATTATTGAAGATACTGAAAACGGAGAAATGGATAACCACATTAATACCGTTATCTCTTATTTTGAAATAGACATCAACTATAAAAAAACCTTTGCTTATACCAGAAACGAAGTCCTCGATTTATACAACAAAGGAAAATCTGGTGATGTTATTGATGAAATAATCAAAAAATACAAATACCTTGAAGAACGTTTTGATTTCGTTTTGGTTGAAGGCACCGATTTTTCTCATGAAAACTCGAGCTTAGAACTGGATATAAACATCTTAATTTCAAAAAACTTAGGACTCCCAGTTATTATAGTTTCACAAGGCGACAATAAAAATTCAAATGAAATTGTAGATAATGTACAATTAGCTCATGACACCTTTAAAGAGGAAGTAGATGTGCTTTCTATAATGACCAATAAGGTTAGTACTGAAAACATTTCAAGCTTAAAACAGCTTTTAAGCCATCGTTTAAAAAACGGGACAGATATTACCGTTATCCCAAAAATTAAAAGTTTAGCGAATCCTACAATCAAAGAAATTATAAAAACATTAGATGGTACTTTGCTTTTTGGAAAAGACATGGTAAATAACCAATCTGAAAACTTTAGTGTTGGTGCCATGCAATTGCGCAACTATTTAACGCATTTAAAAGAAAACGCTTTGGTAATAACACCCGGTGATAGAGCTGATATTATTTTAGGAGCACTTCAAGCTAATCTTTCAAAAAATTACCCTAAAGTTTCAGGTATTATTTTAACTGGCGGGCTCACTCCAGAAGAGCCTATTTTAAAACTTATAGAAGGGCTTTCAAGTGTCGTGCCTATTATCAGTGTAAAAGAAGGCACCTTTCATATTACAAATACTATTGGAAAAATAAAGTCTAAGATATACGCAGAGAATACTGAAAAAATTGAAACCTCAATTGCAACATTTGAAAAACACGTTGATACCGATAAACTTGCTGATGATTTAATCACATTTCAATCAGATATTTTTACTCCAAGAATGTTTCAATATAATTTATTGCAACGTGCTTTAAAAAACAAAAAGCACATTGTCTTGCCCGAAGGTTATGACGAACGTGTTTTACGAGCAGCCGCAAAACTAATTGATGCCCAGGTAGTTGAACTGACTTTAATCGGTGAAGAAGAAAAAATCAAAGAACGAATTGCGAAATTTGATATCCCATTAAACATTGATGACATCAACGTTGTGTCGCCTCTTAAATCACCTCACTTTGAAGACTATGCAAATACACTGTACGAGTTAAGAAAACATAAAAATGTGAATTTACAAATGGCAAAGGATGCCATGAATGATGTATCATACTTTGCAACGATGATGATTTATAAGGGACATGCTGATGGTATGGTTTCTGGTGCAGAACATACCACACAACATACCCTTCGTCCAGCATTACAGTTTATAAAAACCAAACCCGGAGTTAATATTGTATCCTCCGTATTTTTTATGTGTTTAGAAGATCGTGTTTCAGTTTTTGGAGACTGCGCCATTAACCCTAATCCCAATGCAGAACAACTGGCAGAAATAGCTATTTCTTCAGCAAAAACGGCACAAGATTTTGGAATAGAACCTAAAGTTGCTATGTTATCTTATTCATCGGGTGCATCAGGAAAGGGGCTAGATGTTGATAAAGTTAGAGAAGCAACTATTATAGCAAAAGAAAAAGCACCAAACTTGAAAATTGAAGGTCCTATCCAATATGATGCCGCAGTTGATGCCCGAATTGGAAAAAGCAAATTGCCAGATTCTGAGGTAGCAGGACAAGCTAGTGTATTGATTTTTCCAGATTTGAACACAGGAAATAATACCTATAAAGCGGTTCAGCGTGAAACGGGTGCTTTGGCCATTGGTCCTGTTTTACAAGGACTCAACAAACCTGTAAACGATTTAAGTAGAGGCTGTACTGCTGATGATATTTATAGCACCGTTATTATAACCGCTATTCAGGCCCAAGATCTTTAATGTATGCAAGTATTAGTTTTAAACTCAGGAAGTTCTTCATTAAAGTTTCAACTGTTTTCAATGCCAGAGGAAAGCGTTTTATGTTCCGGTTTAATTGATCGTATTGGTTTTGACGATGCAAAATTCAAATTTAAAACGGATAAAGACAATATAGAGATTGTTACCGCCATACCAAACCATAAAACAGGCTTAGAGCTATTGGCAAAACAATTGTTAGATGAGAAAACTGGAATTATTAAATCTTCGGATGCTATTGATATTGTTGGGCACAGGGTCGTTCATGGGGGCAAATATTTCAGTGACACTACAGAAATCACAGAAATAGTAAAAGAAAAAATAAAAGCACTTTCATCTCTGGCGCCTTTACATAATCCTGCAAATTTAGAAGGTATAGACGTTGCGGAAACCATTTTTCCAAAGGCGAAACAGGTTGCTGTTTTTGATACTGCTTTTCATCAATCCATTCCAGAAAAAGCCTATAGATACGCTATTCCAAGAGAATTTTCAGATAAACATAATATTCGTTTGTACGGGTTTCATGGTACCAGCCATAAATATGTTTCAGAAAAAGCTATTGAATTTTTAGGAAAGAAACATTCAAAAATTATAACGATTCATTTAGGTAATGGATGCAGTATGACGGCCGTAAAAGATGGCAAAAGTATGGATCATTCTCTAGGTTTTTCACCAGTAAACGGACTCATTATGGGCACGCGTTCTGGAGATATTGACCCTTCAATAATTTTTTATTTAGCAAAAAAATATGATTACAGTTTAGATGAAATAAATGCATTGCTTCAAAAGAAAAGTGGTATGCTGGGTCTAACTGGTTATAGCGATTTACGAGAAATTGAGGCAGAGGCAAAAAATGGAAATAAAGCTTGCCAACTCGCATTGCAAATGAATACGTACCGTATAAAAAAATATATTGGAAGTTATGCCGCTATTTTAAACGGATTAGATGCCATCGTTTTTACTGCTGGTATTGGCGAGAACTCCATTTTAATGCGCCAATTAGTTTGTGAGGATTTAGATTTTTTAGGTATTGAGTTAGATGACAAAAAGAACAACGTTAAACCAAAGGGATTAAGAGTTATAAATACCGAAACATCAAAGGTTAAAATATTAGTGATTCCAACAAATGAAGAGTTGGAAATAGCAAAACAATCGGTAAAATTATTCAAAAATTAATCGCCCTTTATAGACTTCCTCAACCTCTATAATTGATGGTGTATTCACTGAAATAACATCGCCTGTACCAGAAATCAACCCTTTTATAGATTGCTGTGGGTTAACAATGATATCGTTCGAACTTCTATTCCATAATTGAATATTTTGAGCAATTAAATTTCGGCCTTCAAAACGTGATGTTCCTGCTGCAAAGGTAATATTTAAATTATTTGTTTGTCCTGAAATAAAACAATTAGACAAATTATTAAATACCAATCGAAACGAATCGTTATCTATCTCCAAATTAAAATTTCCATTTGTAAAACTCTCAGGCGCACTGAAATCTTCTGATAAAATGGTTAAACCCGGGTAGGTTAAAATACCATCCGAACTGATATCATATTGCGTAGAACTTCTTATTTCGGTAATATTTGGAGCCGTTATATAAACCTTAGTAATACCATAATCCCGAACATAATTACATAAATTATTATCCGTTAAAGTAAGTTTCCCATCTACAACACGGGCTTCAACATCATTAATTAAGTTTTTGCCAGTTTTTATTACTACTTTTTGCGCTTCACCTTCTTTTATGATCAATTCAATATCCCGATTAACAAATATTTTATCAAAGACATCCACTGTAACTTCTTCCTGAATAATAGCTCCAGTTTTTTGAAAACAATCTGCTGCATTTTCAGTATCGCAAGCGACTACTAAAAAAAAGGATGCTATGTAAATTAGTTTTTTCATATTTAATCTGAGTTAATAACTTAGCTCATTAACCTTCAATAACATTTCCATTTTCATCAAGAGGTAAAAACGGATTAAAGGCAATTTCCCATAAATTCCCATCTGGATCGGATACATAACTACTATAACCTCCCCAAAAAGCGTCTTTAGGTTTTTTTATAATTTTTACGCCCTTATTTTCAAGTATTTCAACTAGCTCATCAACCTCTTCTTTTGATCTTGTATTATAGGCCAATGTAAATCCTTTAAAACCATTGTCTTTATAATTTACGGTAGTATCTTCAGCTAACTTTTCCTTTGGATAAAGTGACAACAAAATGCCATTCAATTTAAAAAAATGAATAAACTCATTACTTGAATTCATTTTTTTCCAACCAAACTTATCTTCATAAAACGCCGATGCGTTATTTAAATCTTTAACTCCAAGGGTTACTATTGTTAATCTTTGCTCCATAATCTTATTTTTATTTCACATTATAAGCGAACTCCAATACCAAATTCAACGGCTTCTGCTTTGGCGCCATGCGACTTGAGTGTTATGGCTCCAAACCATTTATCATTAAAATAACGCTTTAACCCCACCCTAAAATACGTTCTTCCCTCAAAATCAAAAGGATAATATACATAATACCCTAATTGAGTCACCAAGGATGTTTTATTTATAAATAACTCATGACCAGCAAAAATACCAACACGTTTAAAATCTTCATCACCTAAAACATTTTCCTCAGGAAACGAAACACTTTTGTAATAAATAAGTTCCTTTAAGAAGTTTGAAAAAAACACATCGGTTCCTAACTGAAATGCACTTTTTCTATTAATGCGTTTATCAGCGTATGCTGAAATAATATAAAATGGAAATTGACCACTATCAACTACATCACTTTCATTAATACCTGTTCTAAAAGCTATATTATATTTTATAGGTTGGGTAAATTTCCTATCGTTTTCATCTAAGGTTTTTTGATATTCGAGTTCTTTATCATCAAAATTATAAGTTACCCCTAAATTAAAAGTAATTGAATTAACACTAGCATTGGGCGCTTCTATATTGGCATTGGAATAGTGTAGTAAGGAAAATCCAGTCTGCAATCCAAAATTATCAAAAATACGCTCCTTTTTGTAATTCAGCATTAAGTAAGTGGCGCTCATAAAATGCGTACCAAAAGCAATATTCCTGAAGTTATTTTCTTTATCGTATGGGTTGTTTGTATAAGCTATACCTTGCCCTATACGGAACATTAATTGTCTTTTAAAAAAATAGAAATTGTAATGCGCATAGGCTGATGCCACATTACCCAAAATATCATTTTTTAGATTTTGATAAGCAAAAGACACGCCGTAATCTGGGTAGTTAAAACGTTGTTCCCAATCATTAAATCCATAGGTTTTTTTATTCCAGCTTAAAATAAAACCTTCGGGATGCCCCTTAATTAAATGCAGAATATCATTATTATGTAAAGCAATATTGCCTTTAAAATAATTAACATCTAAATAAGAGGTATGCTTCTTTTCTTGAGAAAACATCAGGCTAAAAAGCAGGCTAAAAGCACAGAAAAAAAACAGTCTCATTAACAGATTTACTTATTCAGCAAATGTACTAGAATTATTAAAACATTTCCGAAGCAATCGCTTTTATGTTATCACTTTTACCCATAGAGTAATAATGCAGCACAGGAACACCAAAATCCTTTAATTCTTTGGATTGTTTAATAGCCCATTCAACACCCACTTGCCTAACAGCCTTATTGTCCTTGCATTTTTCAACTTCATTAATCAATTCCTCTGGAATATCAATTTTAAAAACCTGAGGCAATAACTGTAAATGACGTTTTACGGCAAGTGGTTTTATCCCCGGAATAATAGGCACATTAATTCCAGCCTCTTTTGCCATTTTAACAAACTCAAAATATTTTTCATTATCGAAAAACATTTGTGTTACCACATAATCTGCCCCAGCATCAACTTTTTCTTTCAAGCGTTTTAAATCGGTATTTATTGATGGGGCTTCTAAATGTTTTTCGGGGTAGCCCGCAACACCAATACAAAAATTGGTTTTGTAATCAGCTTCTACAACATCATGCAAATACTTGCCGTTGTTTAAATCGTTCATTTGTTTCACAAGGTCGCAAGCAAAATTGTTCCCCCCTTTTACGGGCTCAAAATACTGTTCACCTTTCATGGCATCGCCTCGAAGTGCCATTACATTATCGATCCCTAAATAATGACAATCTACCAACACGTACTCAGTTTCTTCCTTTGTAAAACCACCACACAGAACATGCGGAATAGTATCTACGCTGTACTTATGCTTAATGGCAGCACAAATACCAACGGTGCCAGGTCGCATACGCGTAATTTTCCGGTCTAAAAGTCCGTCGCCTTTATCAATATAAACATACTCTTCGCGCGACGTTGTGACATCAATAAATGGCGGATTAAACTCCATTAAAGGGTTAATATTGTTATACAATTCCTCAATGCTATTTCCTTTTTTTGGTGGTATAATTTCAAAAGAAAACAACGTTTTTCCGTTTGCTTTTTTTATGTGATCTGTTACTTTCATTCCCCTAAATCCCCAAAGGGGACTTTTA
>TARA_R110002033_G_scaffold6276_1_pt1 | contig 21165 bp, 17 predicted proteins | sample TARA_R110002033 | Tara Oceans TARA_R110002033 (sample SAMEA4397051) | marine metagenome | biome: Polar Biome; feature: [SRF] surface water layer (ENVO:00010504); material: water (ENVO:00002006), including particulate matter (ENVO:01000060) such as... | depth 5 m
TTTTTGATAGTTCCTCTTTTAAATACAATCCGGTAGGCGTCAACTTGACTTGCCGATTATGTCTATCAAACAACTTAATACCTAAATGATCTTCCATTTCTTTAATTTGTCTACTCAGTCCGGGTTGTGATATAAAAAGTTTTTCGGCAGCTTTTCTAAAGTGCAAAAGCTCAGAGACTGCTAAAAAATATCTGATATGTCTCAACTCTATTTGATAACTCATAGTTATTAATAGTTTTAAATAATAGTCTTATAAAGTATCAAAAATATCGATAATTTTGTAATAAACAGATTTAATCTTCAAATTATATTTAACATATGTTCGTATACGGAATTGATAAACTTACGGTAGATAAAGTTATGGCTATAGCTAAAGGCTCATTAAACGCTTCTTTATCTGATTATGCTATTTCCAAAATACAGGATTGTAGAAAAAAGGTAGACGTTATGGCTGCTTCAAGTAAGGCTATATATGGCATTAATACAGGGTTTGGGCCGTTGTGTGATGTGAAAATTTCACCAGAACAAACTAGCAAACTCCAAAGAAATTTATTAATTACGCATGCGGTTGGTGTAGGTAAGCCTATTGATAGAGAGCTGTCAAAAATAATGATGATTTGTAAGGTACACGCCTTAAGTCGTGGGTTTTCAGGTATTCGATTAGGCGTTATAGAACGCATCATTTATTTTATAGAAAATGATTTGTTACCTGTTGTCCCAGAGCAAGGTTCTGTTGGAGCGTCGGGAGATTTAGCGCCTTTATCGCATTTGTTTTTGCCACTAATTGGTGAAGGCGAATTTTGGGTAGGTAATGATTTAGTTCCTGCAAAAGAAGTCTTAGAAAAACACAACCTAAAACCTATTGAGTTACAAGCTAAAGAAGGTTTGGCATTGATAAACGGAACACAATTTATATTAGCACATGCCATAACAGGCTTACAAAAAATGGCCTATTTATTAGATTTGGCCGATGTTGCTGGCGCCATGAGTTTAGAAGGATATCAAGGTAGTGAGTCGCCATTTAAAGAATTATTGCATAGTATTCGTCCGTTTAAAGGTAATATAGAAGTGGCTGAGCGTATGCGTATGTTGTTCAAAAATTCTAAAAATATTAAGTCTCATGAAAATTGCGCGCGCGTTCAAGACCCGTATTCTATGCGCTGTATTCCGCAAGTGCATGGCGCTTCAAGAAATGCCTATTATCATTTAAGTGAATTGGCAGAGATTGAAATGAATTCAGTGACAGATAACCCCATCGTACTAAGTGAAACAGAAGCTATTTCTGGCGGAAACTTTCATGGGCAACCACTTGCGATGGCATTAGATTATTGTTCGATTGCAGCATCAGAATTAGGAAATATTGCTGACAGGCGATGTTATCTCCTTATTGAAGGAAAATTTGGTTTACCGCGATTATTAACAGCGAGCGGTGGTTTAAATTCTGGATTTATGATTCCACAGTATACCACAGCAGCCCTGGTAACCGAAAATAAATCACTTTGTTTTCCACCATCAGCAGACAGTATTCCAACGTCATTAGGACAAGAAGACCATGTGTCTATGGGAAGTATTTCTGGTCGTAAATTCAATCAAATCTTAGGAAATATTGAAAAAATATTAGCCATCGAACTCATGTATGCAGCACAAGCAATGGAGTTTAGACGACCAAATACGTTTTCTAAAATTATAGAATCTAACTTTAAAATGATTAGAAGTAAGGTTGCTAAATTAGAGGAAGATCGCATTCTTAAAGATGATATTTATGCGTTAATAGAAATGGTTAAAAATCAAGCTTTCATAGTAAAATAATTGAATCTCATGATGACTTTTAAAGAACAAATATTACAAGGAATTCCATCAAAATTGCCAGCTAAACATATTTTAGAAGCTGGAGTAAATAGAGCACCAAAGCGAAAAGATATCTTATCAAAAGAAGAAAAACAGTTGGCTATTAGAAATGCGTTGCGATATTTTCCTAAGGATTGGCATCAAGAACTAGCTCAAGAATTTTCAGAAGAATTAAAAGCTTTTGGAAGAATTTACATGTACCGTTTCAGACCTGATTATGAGATGTATGCAAGATCAATTCAAGAATATCCGGCAAAATGCTCACAAGCTGCTGCTATCATGCTCATGATTCAAAATAACTTAAATCCTGCCGTAGCACAACATCCCGAAGAACTTATAACCTATGGTGGCAACGGTGCGGTGTTTCAAAATTGGGCACAATACCTTTTAACGATGCAGTATTTGGCGAATATGACAGAAGAGCAAACTTTGCATATGTATTCTGGTCACCCTATGGGTTTATTTCCATCATCTAAAAATGCGCCAAGAGTTGTTGTTACGAATGGTATGATGGTTCCTAATTATTCAAAACCAGATGACTGGGAAAAATTTAATGCGCTTGGAGTTACTCAATACGGACAAATGACGGCTGGTTCCTTCATGTATATTGGTCCGCAAGGCATCGTTCACGGAACCACCATAACCGTGATGAATGCGTTTCGAAATATTTTGAGAAAAGGAGAAAGTTCTAAGGGTAAAATATTTTTAACCGCAGGGTTAGGAGGGATGAGTGGTGCGCAACCAAAAGCTGGAAATATTGCTGGATGTATAACGGTTTGTGCTGAAGTGAATGCCAAAGCAGCAACAAAACGATTTGAACAAGGCTGGGTTGACGTGTTGATTGACAGTATGGAGGACTTGATTATTCGCGTCAAAAAAGCGATAGTTGCGAATGAAGTTGAGTCTATCGCTTACATCGGCAACATCGTGGAAATTTGGGAGCGTTTTTACGACGAAGATATTTTTATTCATGTCGGTTCCGATCAAACATCGCTTCATATTCCTTGGACGGGAGGCTATTATCCTATTGGAATTTCGTATGAAGAATCGAACCGTTTAATTCGTGAAGAACCAGATCTTTTCAAAGAAAAAGTTCAGGAATCTTTACGACGACATGCCGCAGCCATTAATAAGCATACCGCCAAAGGAACCTATTTTTTCGACTATGGTAATGCGTTTTTATTAGAAGCATCGCGAGCAGGAGCCGATGTGATGGCTGAAAACAAGATTGATTTTAAATATCCGTCTTATGTACAAGATATATTAGGACCCATGTGTTTCGATTATGGTTTTGGTCCTTTCCGTTGGGTTTGTACCTCGGGAAAACCTGAAGATTTAGATGCAACTGATGCTATTGCAGGGACTGTTTTACAAGAAATTATGGAAAATTCACCAGAAGAAATCAAGTTGCAAATGCAGGATAATATTACGTGGATAAAAGATGCGAAAAAGAACAAAATGGTGGTGGGCTCACAAGCACGCATTTTGTATGCCGATGCCGAAGGACGTGCTAAAATAGCCGCAGCATTTAATACTGCCGTGGCAGAAGGTAAAATTGGCCCCGTAGTTTTAGGGCGCGATCATCATGATGTGAGTGGAACAGATTCGCCGTATCGGGAAACGTCAAACATATACGATGGTAGTAAATTTACGGCTGATATGGCCATTCATAATGTGATAGGCGATAGCTTTAGAGGTGCTACTTGGGTGTCTATTCATAATGGTGGCGGTGTTGGCTGGGGAGAAGTCATCAATGGTGGTTTCGGCATGTTATTAGATGGAACAAAGGAAGCCGAAGAACGATTAAAAAGCATGTTGTTTTTTGATGTAAACAATGGTATTGCACGCCGAAGTTGGGCAAGAAACGATGAGGCTTTATTTGCTATAAAACGTGAAATGGAACGAACTCCGAATTTAAAAGTAACTTTACCTAATCTTGTTGAAGACGATATTTTAAACAACTTATTTTAATGGCAACACTATTTAAAAATATAAAAGAGTTAATTCAAGTTCGTAAAGAACCTATTGCGTTTGTGTCAGGAAAGGATATGAATATCTTGCCAACCATTAAAAATGCGTTCTTGGTTGTTGAAGATGGACTGATTGCTGATTTCGGAACGATGGACACTTGTCCGAACAATGATTTTATAGAAGTCATTGATGCCACCGGAAAGATGGTTTTACCAACATGGTGCGATTCGCATACTCACATGGTATATGCGGGAAACAGAGAAAACGAGTTTGTCGATAAAATAAACGGACTAACATATCAAGAAATTGCAAATAAAGGAGGTGGGATTTTAAATTCAGCAAAACTGCTTCAAGAAACGTCCGAAGACGATTTATATCAACAAAGTAAAATACGTTTAGAAGAAGTTATAGCTCTTGGAACAGGTGCGATAGAAATTAAATCGGGCTACGGATTAACGGTAGAATCCGAATTAAAAATGCTTCGTGTTATTAAGCGCTTAAAAGAAAATTACTCGATTCCAATTAAGGCAACATTTTTAGGAGCACATGCGGTTCCTAATGAGTATAAAAATAATAAAGATGGTTACTTAGACTTACTGATAAATGACATGTTACCTCTAGTAGCAAAAGAGCATTTAGCAGACTATATCGATGTGTTTTGTGAAGAAGGTTATTTTTCAGTTAAAGATACCGAACGTATTCTAGAAGCAGGAAAAACATACGGTTTGCAACCCAAAATACATGTCAATCAATTCACCTCTATTGGTGGTGTTCAGGCAGGTGTGAAACATCATGCGTTGTCCGTCGATCATCTTGAAGAGATGAGTAAATACGATATGGAATCACTTCAAAACACCAAAACCATGCCTGTTGGTTTGCCAGGTTGTTCCTTCTTTTTGGGGATTCCCTTTACGCCGGCAAGACAACTCATCGATGCCGGTTTACCATTCGCATTAGCAACCGATTATAACCCAGGTTCGTCTCCTTCGGGAAATATGAATTTTGTCGTGTCTACGGCCTGTATAAAAATGAATCTTACCCCAGAAGAAGCCATTAATGCAGCCACAATAAACGGTGCTTACGCTATGGGATTGCAAGATAAAGTTGGCTCAATTACCAAAGATAAACGAGCAAATTTAATACTCACCAAGCCAATTAATTCACATGGGTGTATTCCTTATTCATTCGGAAATCATAAAATAGAAGCGGTTTTTATTAACGGAGAAAAAAAACTAGAATATTAATTTTTGGGCGTTTTAACACGCTTTCCGCTATATCTTTTTATTGTGCCTCAAAAAAGGATGTCGCTGCAAATGCGAAGCATTCATGAATGATAGAATTTAAAATAGGAATCAATGAATAATCGGTTAACGCGTCTATTTACGAAGGTCACTTTGTCGATTACAGGCAATATTTTCTATGAAAAAATGCTCTAACTACTTGTAAAACAATAATAAAAGTATAAATTCGTTTTGCCTTTATATGTAACCTACTTATGAATATGAAACCAAATTTACTTTTTCTAAAGCTTTCTGTGTTTTTATTAATTATTATCCTCTTAAACTCATGTAGTAATGAAGATGGAACAGATACAGCCATACTTCAAAACCCTCTTGAAAATCCTTTTGATGGTATTCCAGCAGGAAACCTAAATGGCAATTATCCTATTCCCTCCGAAGCAAGTTTAGAAGATGTGTCAAATCCAGATACCGTTATTGGAAACGGCACTCCAGAAAGTTGTACTGGTCAGCTCGTTATTGATGCTGTGTCAAAAGGCGGAAAAATTGTATTTGATTGTGGAAAAGAACCCATTATAATAACACTAAATGAACCAGCCAAAGTATTTAACAATGCCAATCCAGATGTTGTTATCGATGGAGGTGGATTGGTAACCCTAAGTGGTAACAATCAAACTAGAATTTTATATATGAATACTTGTGACCAAAACCAGGTATGGACAACAAGTCATTGTCAAAATCAAGATAACCCGAGGCTTACCGTTCAGAATATAACGTTTGCTAACGGAAATTCAAATAATGAAATAGAATACGACGGAGGAGGCGCTATTTGGGTTCGAGGTGGCCGCTTTAAAGCCGTAAATTGTAGATTTTTTAATAACGTTTGCGCACCAACAGGTCCAGATGTTGGAGGAGGCGCACTTCGTGTTTTTAGTCAATATAATAACCAGCCCGTATACATTGTCAATTGTACGTTTGGTGGTAAAGAAGGGTTTGGTAATTCAGGGTCAAATGGAGGCGCAATAAGTAGTATTGGGGTTTCATGGACTATAATAAACAGCCTTTTTTCATACAATACGGCTATTGGAAATGGAGGGAACCCCAGTCAGTCAGGAACGCCTGGAGGTGGTAGCGGAGGATCTATTTATAACGACGGAAATACGATGACACTTCAAGTTATGGGTTCACTTATAGAGTCCAATGAAGTCAATGCTTACGGTGCTGCCATATTTTTTGTTTCTAACGACCATTCTGGTAATATCGTTATAAATGATTCTACCATTCAAAATAATATTGGAGGCTCTTGGTATCCATCATACCCTAGTATTTCTGCGCACGCAGATACACCCATTAGTGTAACAAATTCTGTTATTACAGATTAAATTTTCAAATACGTCATTGCAAAGAAGAAACGACTGCTAAAATTTATTTAGTTTTAGTATTAATACATGAGATTACTTCGTCATTCGTACCTCATTTCTCGTAATGACGAATTATTAGAAGCTTACTTCCTCAAATTAACAATCCGTTCTAATAAAGTAGGATGTGAATAATGCATAAACACATAAGCGGGATGCGGCGTTAAATTACTCAAACTATTTTTTGATAATTTTTTTAGAGACGTAATTAGTGGCTCTGCTTTATATGTATTCTTAGCATAATCATCAGCTTGATATTCAAATGCTCTTGAAAACAGATTCATGATTAAACCTGTAATTTCAGAAATAGGTGAGTAGAGCAATCCAAAGGCTATCAGTCCAATATGAAAACTAGGAATTTCAACTCCTAAAGCATTTGATAATAATGGATTTGAAATAAATAACGACAAAATATAAAGCGTTAAACCCGTGAGTAAAATAGAACTTATTAAATTGAAAATGATATGCTTCTTTTTATAATGACCAACTTCATGCGCTAAAACTGCAACGATTTCCTCGTCTTCTAAATCATTAATCAACGTATCATAAAGTGTCACGCGTTTTTCGCTTCCAAATCCAGAAAAATAGGCATTCGCTTTGGTGCTTCGTTTCGAGCCATCAATCACAAAAATTTTATCAAGTTTAAATCCAACTGTTTTAGCGTATTCTGAAATTTTGTCGCGTAAACTTCCTTCTTCTAAAGGTGTTTGTTTGTTAAATAGCGGGACGATAAGTTTAGAGTAAAACATATTCATAAACAAGGTAAACACAGCAATTAATCCCCAAGCATACAGCCAAAAATAGTTACCTGTAGACTGATAAAACCAAATAATAAGAGCAAGAATGCCGCCGCCAACAACAGCCATCATGAGCCAACCTTTTAGTTTGTCGAGAATGAATGTTTTAACCGTTGTTTTATTAAATCCGAATTTTTCTTCAATCACAAAAGTACTGTAATATGAAAAAGGCGTGGTAATAATGTCGCTACCAATCATAATGATTCCAAAAAATATAAGAGCTAAAAGAATTGGATTTTCAGTATAACTTCTTGCAATGTTATCTACAAATTCAAAACCATTAAAAAATAAAAACCCTAAAGTTAATAGTAACGAAAAAGTTGAGGTTGTGAGTCCGAATTTATATTTAGTTGCTTTATACTGCTGCGATTTTTCGTATTCTGTTTCATCATACACATCTTTTAATTCTTTAGGAAGTGTATCGTTAAAATGTTTGGCGTTTAAAGCATCTAAAATCTTATCAACTATAAAATTGATGATTATAATTGCTATGATGATATAAAAAAGAGTATTTGCTGTCATCTTATTTTTTACTGTCATTGCGAGCCGCTTTTTTATAGCGACATAGCAATCTGTTTTTATTTTAGTTTCAATTTTAGAGATTACTTCAGTAGTTCCTCTCCTATAATGACAAGATTATAAAAAACCTCGTTGTCTTTTCGCCTCAAAAATAAGAATTCCTGCTGCAACCGACACATTCATAGAATCTATTTCTCCTTGCATAGGAATAATAATATTTTGAGTTGAATTATTAATCCATTCATCACTTAATCCCGTAGCTTCTGTTCCAACAATAATGGCTGTAGGTTTAGTGAAATCTTGGGAGTGATAATTTACTGATGCCTGCAAAGCGGCGCAATAGATGTTTATGTTTTGAGTTTTTAAAAATTCAATAATATCTGATGTGCGTCCTGTGGCAATCTGATTGGTGAACACGCATCCCACGCTAGAGCGTATGATATTTGGATTGTATAAATCGGTTTTTGGATTCGCAATAATAACAGCATCAATGTTTGCAGCATCAGCAGTTCTTAAAAGCGCTCCAATGTTTCCTGGTTTTTCAGGAGCTTCGGCGACTAAAATTAATGGGTTTTTTGTATTGAATTTTAAATCAGAAATCGAATTCGTTTTATTTTTTGCAATGGCTAGAATGCCTTCAGTTGTATCTCTATAAGCTAGTTTTTCGTAGACTTCTTTTGAAATTTCAATGCGTTCAATGTGTTGATCGATTAATTCGTTTATGCGTATTTCAGATATTAATTCAGGATAAAACAAAATCGTTTCAAACTCATAATGTCCTTTTATAGCTAGCGAAATTTCGCGTTCTCCTTCAATTAAAAACAACCCCGTTTTTTTACGCTCTCTGGACTTTTCTTTTAATTGAACCAGTTCCTTAATTAATGGGTTTTGTATGCTTACTATGTGTTTGTTCATAACAAATACAAATGTAATTTAATTTTACTCAAATTGTTATAAGGTTTTTGTTTCAAAATAGTTGACAAATAAGGCAACTACATAACTATAGCTTTCCATACCTTTATCTTGTTTGTTGGCTTTTAAATACGAGCTATATGTTTTTTTAAAGAGTGGTTCGGCAGGATTTTGGTAAGCGTCCCAAAATTCACGCATGTCTTGGTAATTTTTCAAAATCCCTTTATTGACAGTTTTAGTGATAGAATTAAATAATGCCTCATCACGTCTGTAAATTTCATTTAAACAAAAGCGAAGGGCAAAGGTGTATCCAGAGTATTTAAAATAGATATCATTATGGTTTATGGCTGCCAAACATCCAATAAAATTAGCTTCATTTTCTGCCGCATATCCTAACTGATGGGCAACCTCATGTGAAGCCGTTGTTGGGAATAAGTAACCTGGAATTAAGCCGTCTACCTGTGATTCATTGGTTAACGGATTTAAATAACCACTAAAACCCATATACGTTAATGGTAAACTGAATAATGATTTTTTGATGCTTTTTGGATAATATTCTAAATGAGGATATTCCTTTTTTAAAGAGTTGTAGCCCAAAGGAACCATATTTAAAATATCGCTTTTTTTATAGGGAATATCGATTGGTAGGGTATCATTTTTTATAATGTCAAATTGAATTTCATTTGATTTAGAAATCAATTTTTTGGTTACTTCAATAAGTTGTTCTGTGGTGTATTCAGAATTGAGACCAAGACTTTTATGAAGAGGTAAACGGTAATAATTTAAGCCCCAAAACAAATGAAATGCAAAATAGAGTATCGACGCTGCTGAAAACACATCTATAAACCAATTTTTTGTATCTATTCTTAATCGCTTAAAATTTTTAAAAACCCACCTAATAATGTAGATAATGGCAAAACCATAGACTAAATCACCAAATGAAAACGGTATCCAGCCCAACATAAAACGAAACATTTTGGAGATGTATGGATAGATACCATTACTGTAATACGTTTCAATAAAGTTTGGGTAATGTGATAGCCATTTTACCAAAAAATACTGAGGAATGATAAGAAGCGCTATTATAGTTTTTTTATGTTTTAGCATGTTCCAAAAGTATGAAAATGTTTATTAATACTGATTAGTTATGTTACCTTTGTAAAACTAAAATCAACATGATGAATTCAGACATAAGACAATTAGAACCAAAACAACTTTGGAATAAATTTGCAGATTTAAATGCTGTACCACGAGGATCAAAAAAAGAAGAACGCGTCATTGCTTTTATGAAAAATTTTGGCGAGAATCTTGGACTTGAAACCATGGTTGATGAAGTAGGTAACGTGATAATTAAAAAACCTGCAACCAAAGGGATGGAGTCAAAAACAACCGTGGTGCTGCAATCACATCTTGATATGGTTCATCAAAAAAATAATAATACTGTTTTTGATTTTGATACGCAAGGAATTGATATGGTTGTTGATGGCGATTGGGTAAAAGCAAAAGGAACCACACTTGGTGCTGATAATGGTTTAGGAGTTGCTACTATTATGGCTATTCTAGAAAGTACAGATATTGCGCATCCTGCGATTGAAGCTTTGTTTACAATTGATGAAGAAACAGGAATGACAGGCGCTATAGGATTAAAAGGAGGCTTGTTATCTGGAGGTATTTTACTGAATTTAGATACCGAAGAGGATGATGAAATCGGTGTTGGTTGTGCAGGAGGTGTTGATATAACAGCAACAAGAACTTATAATCAAGAAGAAACACCCGAGTTTAAAATAGGATTTTCTATTACTGTAAAAGGATTACAAGGTGGCCATTCAGGGATGCAAATTCATGAAGGGTTAGGCAATGCCAATAAACTCATGAATCGTTTGTTGTTTGATGGATTTGAAAAATTTGGATTACGTATTTCAGAAATTGATGGCGGAAGTTTACGCAACGCTATTCCTAGAGAAAGTAACGCTTTAGTGGTTATAGATGCCATTCATGAAGCTACTTTTTTATCAGAAATGAAAGTACAAGCAAACATCATAAAAACTGAGTTAAAAACTATGGAACCTGATTTAGAAATAATGGTTTCAAAATGCGAAGCTCCTAAAATGATAATGGATTTAGGTGTTCAAGAAGGACTTACAAGAGCCTTATATGCAGCTCATAATGGTGTCTACAGAATGAGTGCTGATATCCCTGATTTAGTAGAAACATCTAATAATATTGCTAGAGTTTTGGTGAAGGACGGAACTATTCATATAGGTTGTTTAACACGCTCTTCTGTAGAAAGTTCTAAATTAGATTTAGCGAATACCTTACGGGCAACTTTTGAATTGACAGGTTGTGAAGTAGAGCTCTCTGGTGATTATCCTGGTTGGGCGCCTAATATGGATTCGCCTATTTTAAAAGTAATGTCTAGTTTGTATGAGAAGATGAATGGAGAAAAACCCCATGTAGCGGCTTGCCATGCAGGATTAGAATGCGGTATTTTAGGGCAGAATTACCCAAATATGGACATGATTAGTTTTGGACCAACTATAAAAGGAGCACATTCTCCTGATGAGCGCGCACAAATTTCTTCCGTTCAAAAATATTGGAAGTTTGTTTTAGAGATTTTGAAAAATATACCAGAAGATTAAGAAAATACATGTGTGTATTTTTAGTGAATAGAACAGCTAATTCATTGAAAAATAATTAGTTGTCGTCTTTGTCAGGTACGGGATCATAACCACTTCCACCCCAAGGATGACAACTAAAAATACGTTTTATGGCTAACCAACCGCCTTTTAAAAAACCGTGCTTTTCTAAAGCTTCTTTGGCGTAATGTGAACATGTTGGGCTATATCTGCAACTTGCAGGTGTTAATGGAGAAATAAAAATTTGATAAATTTTTATTAAAAACAAAAACGGTGCAATAAGTATCTTTTTCATTAAAAAAGTGAAATTAGAATTGGTACGATCACAAATACAAAAGTTAATACTCCAATTAACCCATTATTTAGATTATGTCCCATGAAATCGTAGTAATTGGGATTTTTTGCCCCATGTAAATATTCTTGAAATGTAAATTTCGGCTTTTTTATAAAGATTCTAATAACCAAACCATAAATCCATTTAACACTTGCTCCAATGTAATTAAAGAAAAATCTAACTATTGGATTCATGAAGGATTAAGAATTAATTTACAGAAAACGTTGTGCCTTCTTTACCATCTTTAAGTTCTATACCAACAGCAGCCAGTTCATCGCGTATTTTATCAGATAATGCAAAATCTTTGTTTGCTCTGGCTTCTTGTCTTAGTTTGATAAGTACGTCAACAGTTCCTGATAATTTAACGGTCCCAGAATCAGTTTTACTGCTATTTTCTAAGCCTAAAATATCAAATACAAAAGCTTGAAAGGTGTCTTTTAATAGTGATAAATCAGTGTCGATAACACTAACAGAACCATCTTTAATTTGGTTGATATATTTAACACCTTCAAATAAATTAGCAATTAAAACAGGTGTGTTAAAGTCATCATTCATAGCATCATAACAGCTTTGTTTCCATTTGTTTATATCTATGGATGAGGTTGCTGAAGCTTTTAAACTATCTAATAGATTAATGGCATCCATCAATCTGAAAAATCCTTTTTCACTCGCTAATAGACCATCATTTGTAAAGTCCAAAATACTTCTGTAGTGCGCTTGTAACATAAAAAAACGAGCCACACCAGCAGAGAAAGCTTTAGTGATATTTGGATTGTTTCCAGTAAAAATTTCACCAGGCAAAATAAAATTTCCTGTAGACTTTGCCATCTTTTTACCATTCATAATCAGCATATTAGCATGCATCCAGTAATTAACAGGTGTCTGTCCTTTAGCTGCTTCGTTTTGGGCAATTTCACATTCGTGATGCGGAAATTTCAAATCCATACCGCCTCCGTGAATATCAAAATGTTCACCTAAATACTTGGTGCTCATGGCAGTACATTCTAAATGCCATCCAGGAAAACCATCGCTCCAAGGGGATGGCCAACGCATAATATGCTGCGGTTCAGCTTTTTTCCAAAGGGCAAAATCTTGTGGATTCTTTTTATCTGATTGTCCATCTAATTCACGAGTATTATGAATTAAATCTTCAAGTTTACGCTTACTTAAAATACCGTAATCATGAGTTTCGTTAAATTTATGAACATCAAAATACACAGAGCCATTAATCTCATAAGCAAATCCGTTATCGAGGATGGTTTTAATCAATTCAATTTGCTCAATAATGTGTCCTGTAGCTGTAGGCTCTATACTTGGTGGTAAAAAGTTGAATGTATCAAGTATTTTATGAAAATCAACTGTATAGCGTTGAACCACTTCCATAGGTTCAATTTCTTCTAAACGCGCTTTTTTTGCAATACGATCTTCACCTACATCAGCATCATTTTCTAAATGGCCGGCATCAGTGATATTTCTAACATAACGAACTTTAAATCCTAGATGTTTTAAATATCTAAAAATTACATCAAAAGACATGAAGGTTCTAACATTTCCTAAGTGCACATTACTATAGACTGTTGGTCCACACACATACATGCCTACATAGCCATCGTTAATAGGTTTAAAGGTTTCTTTTTGCCCCGTGAGGGTATTGTAAATTTTTATTTGTTGATGCTTGTAAAGTTGCATTGTTTTAGTAGGTGTTTTGTACTAATATTTTGTTTCTAATTTAATATAATCAAGAAATTCTCGTCGGGTTGACTTATCTTTAAATTTCCCGCCAAATTCAGCAGTAACCGTACTACTTTCAATATCTCTTATGCCTCTTGAATTAACGCAAAGGTGTTTGGCATCAATAATACAGGCAACATCTTTTGTGTTTAATACTTCTTGAAGTTCTTTGACTATTTGAAGTGTTAAGCGCTCTTGAACTTGAGGGCGTTTTGCATAATAATCGACAATACGATTCATTTTTGAAAGGCCAACAACAGTTCCATTAGAAATGTAAGCTACATGCGCTTTTCCAACAATGGGGAGTAAATGATGTTCGCATGTTGAATATAAAGTGATGTTTTTTTCAACAAGCATTTCACCATATTTATATTTATTTTCAAAAGTTGAAGACTTTGGTTTTCTACTAGGGTCTAAACCGCTAAAAATTTCTTTTACAAACATTTTAGCTACTCTGTTGGGTGTGCCATTTAAACTGTCGTCGGTTAAATCTAGACCTAATGTTTCCATGATATGACGCACATCATCTTTTATGATGTCCATTTTTTCATCATTCGAAAGTTTAAAAGCATCACTTCTCATTGGTGTATTTGAAGATGTTCCAATATGGTCATTTCCTAAAGCTTCAAATTCATCTATGTTGTTTTCAATTTTCATCTGCTACAGAAATCAAGTTTTTAGTCTGCAAAGATAAGCAAAACAGTTTTCTTATGTTTTGTATTAGCAAACATTAATTTTAATGTATTTGTCTGTTTTTTTAGCATTAAATTACATTGAAAATAAAAAAGCTTAAACCATTTAAGATTTAAGCTTTTTATTCTGAAAAGTCAGTGTTTTAAATATTAAAACTTAACGTTATAGTTACGTTAGAGTTTTTGTTATTGATATTAGCTTTATCAATAAGTCCTTTATTAAATAATTGATATTGAGAGTCGCGTTGTGCCTCATCATAAGTTATGTCCAATCTCGTATTTCCAAAATTATAACCTAGTCCAAGAGAGTACCCATTTAAATCACCAACAGTTACACCATCTTTATAAGGACTTTCTTCAAATCGGTAACCGCCTCTAAAACTAAATTGTTTGTATTTATATTCTCCACCAAATCTGTAGGTAGACGCTTCTGTTAAATCTGAACTAATAAGATTATTTTGACTAGCAAAATAGGAATCTGAAGTTGGTTTAAACTTTGTAGCACCATAATCTTTTCTGGAGTAATCAAAACTAATAAGACCTTGCTCTCCAAATACATATGCCAAACTTCCTGTAAGCTTACCAGGAGTTTGTAGTTTATAGTCTGGATAAATATTTATAATTTGTGGATCAATTATAACGGGGTTATCAGTTCCGGAGGTTGTAGAGATATATTGTGTGGTTTCTTCTGAAATAGTGTACCAAGTAGGAGAATCGTAAACAAGTCCTATTCTAAATTCTGGACTTATTTTCATAATACCCCCTAATTGGAAGGAAAATCCAGATCCAGTGGTTGATAACGTGTTTTCAAAATTTATCTCGTTTATCAAAGAAGCTGAATTAGAATTAGTTTCATATAATTGAGTAAAACGGTCGAAATTGATAAGATGAGAATTTAAGTTTACTCCTAAATATAAATTATCTTCATATTGAAATGCAGCATTGAAAGTAATTTTACCGTTATAGCCCGTTGAAGCATAAGTGTATTGCTGATCAAAAGTTCCATCTCCTAAATTAGATGTATATACAGTATTAGCATCATCGTCACTTTGTGGCTCTAATATGTAAGATTCATATCCTAAAAATGCTTGTTGATTTGCAAAACCGTAAGAGTTACCAATGTCTGAATATGCTTGAGAATATGTTTCACCGTCAAAGGATGAAATTTGATCTAATCGTAACCCATTAGCGTAGTCATAAAAATATAAATCAATAGAATTGTTATTCGTATTTGTGCCAGCAGCAAACCAGTTATTATCAAAATTTCTAGTTTTATCGTAGGCAGCACTTAAAGCAAATTTTCTCCATGGTGAATTCGTATCATGATTCACAAATACTAACGTGGCGCCTCCTTGATTAATATCAAAATTTGAATTAGAGGTACTATTAAAACCATTGAAATATTGTGTATCATTTTTAGAGTCTAAATTTGAAAGTGTAAAAGAGGCATGACTACTACTAAAAACGGCTGAGCCAGCTGGGTTTAAACTTACGGCACTCATATCGCCTCCAAGCGCTCCAAAGGCACCGCTTAGCGCTCTAAAACGAGCTGTTCCTTGAATTTCATCTTGTGAATATCTAAGTGCATCGCTTATGTTTTGAGCATACATTAAAGGCATAGATAAGATGCCTATGAATAATAAGATTAACTTTTTCATATTAAGTACTTTATTTTTTTTGTTTACGTCTTATTTTTATCCGCGTCTTCTACCTGAAGATGATGAACCACTACTACTTCTCACAGAAGAAGATGATGATCTTGAGTAACTCGGTGAGCTACTGCTGCTGCTACGTGTACTGTAATTACGTGAGGGCGTAGAGTTAGATGATGAACTTCTGTTGTAGTTGCTGTTGGCAGGGGTATAACTTCTTCTAACAGAAGACGATCTGCTTGTAGAGTTAGAAGCCGGTGTTGAGGCTGTTGTTCTACGTTGCGTATTTGTATAAACTCTTGGCCTCGAGCTACTGTATCTGTTTACTGTATTTGAATTTGTATTTACACTACTTCTTCTAGAATTACTGTATCTATTTACAGTATTAGAATTTGCGTTTACACTACTTCTTCTGGAAGTGCTATAGGCAGAGTTTCTTGAATATCCAGTTCTGTTGGATAGATTTGTATTATAATTTGATGATAAGCTACCACGTCTGCTTGCGCTGTAAGATAGACCTCTTCTGCTATACACATGATTTCCGTAATAGCCATTGTAGCCACCATAATAGTAAGGATGTCCGTACCCATAATAACCATATCTGTATGGATTGTAGAAAGCCCAACTGTTATAGTATCCTCCATAAAAGTAAGGTCTGTACCAAAAATCATCATAAAAACCCCAGTTATTCCATCGGTTCCAACCCCAAGTATTCCATCCTATACCAAAACCGTTATTCCAGCCCCAGTTGTTAAAGCCATTATCAATATAATTAATGGTTACAGAACTATTGCTTTGTCCCCAACCTGCATATCCTTGATAATTGTTGTCAATAGTGTCATTTTCTACAATAGCTCCTTCGTAAGAGTCTATATCTGTAAACACTTCGCCATTAGTCATGTTATCATATTCTAGAGATTTATCTCTAAAATAATTTTTATAATAACCATTATTGGTGTTTTGTTTATTTTGAGCCACAACAACAGTTTCTTGAGTATCATTGTTGGGGTATGAGGATCCATAAATACCATCATTATCGACACCAACGTATTGATAAGAACCACATGATGATAAACCAAATAGCAATCCTAAAATGGCTAAAAATGGTATTTTTCTTTTTAAGTAGTTAGTAAATAGCATATCTGTATAATTTTATTGTTGGACATAACAAAAATAGTTAGTTTTGCTGAACTATTTTTATATTTAACATAATCACAATATTTATGCCAAAACACAGATATGAGCAAAAAACTTACAACTAGGACTGAAGATTATTCAAAATGGTATAATGAACTTGTGGTCAAGGCTGATTTGGCAGAGAATTCGGCCGTTAGGGGATGTATGGTTATTAAACCATATGGCTATGCCATTTGGGAGAAAATGCAAGCAGAATTGGATAGGATGTTCAAAGAAACTGGACATTTAAATGCCTATTTCCCATTATTTGTTCCAAAAAGTCTTTTTGAAGCTGAAGAAAAAAATGCAGAAGGATTCGCAAAAGAATGTGCTATTGTAACACATTACAGACTTCAAAATGATCCAGATAAACCAGGGAAATTAAGAGTTGATCCAGAGGCGAAATTAGAAGAAGAGCTCATTGTTAGACCAACAAGTGAAGCTATTATTTGGAATACGTATAGAAATTGGATTCAATCATACCGCGATTTACCGTTATTAATAAATCAATGGGCTAATGTAGTGCGTTGGGAAATGCGTACACGTTTGTTTTTGCGTACAGCAGAGTTTTTATGGCAAGAAGGGCATACGGCACATGAAACTAAAAAAGAAGCTTTAGAAGAAGCAACAAAAATGAATAATGTGTATGCAACCTTTGCAGAAAACTTTATGGCTATTCCTGTAATACAAGGTGTTAAAACAGAAAGTGAGCGTTTTGCAGGTGCCGAAGAAACATATTGTATCGAGGCGTTAATGCAAGATGGCAAAGCGCTTCAGGCAGGAACATCTCACTTTTTAGGTCAAAATTTTGCAAAGGCATTTGATGTGAAATTTGCAAATAAAGAAGGTAAGCAGGATTATGTTTGGGCAACGTCTTGGGGAGTTTCTACACGTTTAATGGGGGCTTTAATTATGACTCATAGTGATGATAATGGACTGGTATTGCCTCCAAGTTTAGCACCAAATCAGGTTGTTATTGTGCCTATTTATAGAAGTGAAGAGGATTTGAATGCTGTTACAGAAGTGGCTAATACAATATTAAAGGATTTAAGAAGTAAACACATATCTGTTAAGTACGATGATAGAGATACACAGCGTCCCGGTGCAAAATTCGCGCAACATGAATTACAAGGCGTTCCGTTGAGAATAGCCATTGGTCCTAAAGATTTAGAAAACGGAACGTTTGAAATAGCAAGGCGAGATACATTAACAAAACAAATTGTTAAGTTAAGTGAATTGACAGATACAGTAGAGGCGTTACTTGAAGAAATTCAAAAAAGCTTATTTGATAAAGCCTTAAGTTATAGAGATTCCCATATCACAGAAGTAGATACATTTGAAGAATTTAAAGAAGTTTTAGAAACAAAAGGAGGATTTATTTCTGCGCATTGGGATGGCACTAATGAGACAGAAGGAAAGATAAAAGAACTTACGAAAGCAACTATTAGGTGTATTCCATTGGATAACAGGGAAGAAGAAGGGGTTTGTGTGCTAACGGGAATGCCTTCAAAACGCAGAGTATTGTTTGCAAAAGCATATTAATTATTTTTTTTCAAAAAAATATTATCTAACTATTGCGACATTTAAAAATAGTTGTATTTTTGCATCCGCAATGGAGACATTGAGAGTTATTTGAAAAGCATAGTTAGTAAAATAGAAATGATATTTATTATTGTGCTATAACCAAATGGCCCGTTCGTCTATCGGCTAGGACGCCAGGTTTTCATCCTGGTAAGAGGGGTTCGATTCCCCTACGGGCTACAATTAAATAATAAAAAAGAACTAATGGCAAATCACAAGTCAGCGTTAAAAAGAATTAGAAGCAGCGAAGCTAAACGTGTTGTAAACAGATATAAACATAAAACAACTCGTAATGCAATTAAAAAATTGCGTGAGCTAACAGATAAGAAAGAAGCAGAAAATATGTTTCCTTCTGTAGCTTCAATGATTGATAGATTAGCAAAGAAAAATATTATTCATGCAAATAAAGCAGCGAATCTTAAATCTGGTTTAGCTAAGCATGTAGCTTCTTTATAATAAGATAATCTAGTTATATATAATATATGAAAGCCTTTCGTTTGAAAGGCTTTTTTCGTTTGATATCATTACAAAAATTGTTATAAAAAAAGCTTTGAGAATTCTCAAAGCTTTTTTTATGCAATTAAAAGTTTAATTAGCCATTCATAGATACTAAAAACTCTTCGTTATTTCTTGTTTGTTTAAAACGGTCATTAATAAATTCCATAGCCTCTACAGGATTCATGTCCGCTAAATATTTACGCATTACCCACATTCTTTGAATGGTATTGGCATCTAATAATATATCATCTCTACGTGTACTTGAAGAGGTAAGATCTATAGCAGGGAAAATTCTACGATTAGATATTTTTCTATCCAATTGTAATTCCATATTACCTGTTCCTTTAAATTCTTCAAAGATAACTTCATCCATTTTTGATCCGGTTTCAGTTAAAGCCGTTGCAATGATGGTTAACGAACCTCCATTTTCAATATTTCTAGCGGCACCAAAAAATCGTTTTGGTTTATGAAGCGCATTGGCATCAACACCACCACTCAATATTTTTCCAGATGCAGGTTGAACCGTATTATATGCTCTTGCTAAACGTGTAATAGAATCTAATAGAATAACAACATCATGACCACATTCTACCAAGCGTTTTGCTTTTTCCAGTACAATATCAGCGATTTTAACATGTTCATGAGCTTCTTTGTCAAAGGTAGACGAGATAACTTCACCTCGAACATTACGCTGCATGTCGGTCACCTCTTCAGGACGTTCATCAATTAATAAAATCATTAAATAAACTTCAGGATGATTCGCGGCTATAGCATTAGCCACATCCTTTAAAAGCATAGTTTTACCTGTTTTAGGTTGCGATACAATCATACCACGTTGTCCTTTTCCTATGGGAGAAAATAAGTCCATAATACGAGTAGATATCGTACTTTGTTTTTCAGCAATATTGAATTTTTCTTGAGGAAATAATGGTGTTAAATGCTCAAAAGAAACTCTGTCTCTAACAACATCAGGATTTTGACCATTAATTTTAATGACTTTGATTAAAGGGAAATATTTTTCACCTTCTTTTGGTGGTCTAACGTGACCTAAAACAGTATCTCCTTTCTTTAATCCAAATAATCTAATTTGAGACTGAGAAACATAAATATCATCTGGAGATGATAAATAATTGTAATCTGATGATCTTAAAAAACCGTAGCCATCTTGCATAACGTCTAAAACACCTTCACTTTCTATAATAGCATCAAACTCAAAATCTGGTTCGCGATAACGATTTCTGTTATCTTTATTACCATTATTTTGATTTTTGTTCTGGTTTTTCTGTTGAGGGTTATGTTCTCTTTTAGGTTGGTTTTTATGAGTATCTCTAGGTTTATTCGGCTTGTTTGGTGTATTAGTTGAATTTGAAACAGGTTTTTCTTCCAGTTTTTTCTTTTCAACAGGTTTTTCAACGGGCTTATTTTTCGCTTCAGGCGTCTTTACATCTTCTTTTGTCGATTCCTCTTTTTTAATAGGGGATTTATCAGAAGGTTTTTGAATGCGCGCTCTTGCCTTTTTTGGTCTTGGTGCAGCAGGTTTATTTTCTGTAGGTGTTTCTGAAGGTTTTATAACTTCGGCTACAGCTTTTGGGTTTGCTGCTTGATGATCTAGTATTTGATAAACTAAATCTGATTTTTTCATTGAACGATACTTTGGAACGTTCAATTTTTGTGCAATCTCCTGTAATTCAGAGAGTTTCTTTGCGTTTAATTGTGAAATTTCAAACATTTGGTATTTACTTGAATGTATAAATTTGAATATAAGTTTGTTTGGTTCTGAAAAAAAATAGATTTTTAATCTGAAGAATTAACAACCTAACTTAGTGGTTGTTGAGAATTAACATTGCAATAATACAACTTTATTTTAATTTTTTAAGCGAAATTTATAAAAGAAACCATTATTTTTGCTTCTCGATTTACAAAAGTAGATGATACAACGCATACAAACCTTATATTTAATTTTAGTAGCAGGAATTTCTTCTGGACTCATTTTTGTATTCAATTTATGGAAAACAAAAGATGGTCTCGTTGTTTATGCCATGGATGATTCTATTTCTCTAGGCTTGTTTTTAGGATCAGCAGTATTGTCTATTATTTCAATTTTTATGTTTAAAAACAGGAAGCTTCAATTTGTTTTGGGGCGACTTAACATCATATTAAAC
>TARA_R110002033_G_scaffold1096_2_pt1 | contig 21136 bp, 19 predicted proteins | sample TARA_R110002033 | Tara Oceans TARA_R110002033 (sample SAMEA4397051) | marine metagenome | biome: Polar Biome; feature: [SRF] surface water layer (ENVO:00010504); material: water (ENVO:00002006), including particulate matter (ENVO:01000060) such as... | depth 5 m
GCCAACTGTAGAAGAAGATCCTGAATGGTCTCCAGAAGATGTACGTTATTCTGTTGTACGCTATTTGGCATCACCAATACCTAATGCAAACGGACCACATGTAAGTGATCCACGAAGTGGTGAAATATTAGAATCTGATATCAACTGGTATCATAATGTAATGACTCTTTTAAGAAACTGGTACTTTGTACAAACAGCAGCTATTAATCCAGCGGCTAGGGGCGTTTCTTTTGATGATGATGTAATGGGCAGGTTAATTCGATTTGTATCATCTCATGAAGTAGGACATACTCTAGGTCTGCCACATAACATGGGTAGTAGCGTTGCTTACCCTGTAGATTCGCTTCGTTCTAAAACTTTTACAAAGAAATACGGCACCGCTCCATCGATAATGGATTATGCCCGTTTCAACTACATAGCCCAACCTGGTGATGAAGGTGTCGCATTAATGCCTGACATTGGTGTTTATGACAAGTATGCTATACAATGGGGTTACAAGCCAATCTTGAACACTACTGCAGAGGAAGAAAAATCAATATTAGATAAATGGATTACAGCTCATAGTGGTGACCCATTATATCGTTTTGGCCATCAACAGGTAGGAGATATCGTTGACCCTAGCTCGCAAACCGAAGATTTAGGTGATGATGCAATGAAGGCAAGTGAATATGGTATTGCCAATTTAAAAAGGATTGTTCCTAAATTAATTGAATGGACAGCCGAGGATGGTAAGAACTACGAAGACCTAAATAAATTATACGGTCAAGTATTCTCCCAATTCAATAGATACATGGGGCATGTTTCCAACAACATAGGTGGGGTTTACGAAAACCATAAAACTTATGATCAAGAAGGAGCGGTATACACTGCAGTTCCTAAAGCCCATCAACAAAAAGCAATGGCGTTTTTACAAAAGCAATTATTTAATACGCCTATGTGGATGCTAGATCAAGATATTCTTGACCGTACAGAGTATTCAGGATTCTTAGAGCAAATGCGTTCTATGCAAGTACGTACACTTAATAATGTACTTAGCTTAGGAAAAATGGCTAGATTAATTGAATATGAAACCATAGATAAGGTAGAAGCCTATACATTGGTTCAAATGATGAGCGAACTAAGAAAGGGTATTTGGTCTGAAACAAAAAGCGGCAAATCAATTGATACCTATAGAAGAAACCTTCAAAAAGCACATATTGATCGCTTGGAATACCTATTGACCGCAGAAAACCAAGCAAAGGCTTCAGATTTTGGTGGCTACAGAAAATCAACAGTTGTCAACACCAGTCAATCTGATATTAGAACTATAGCGAGAGCAGAATTAAATATTTTGAAACGAGATATTAGAAATGCGAAAAATAGAACATCTGATATGATGACAAAATATCATTACGACGATGTTTCTGAGCGTATTAACGTCATTCTTGACCCAAAATAAGAACACGTAAAAACATCGATTAAATGCACCTATCGATGAAAAACCAATATCATCGATGAATGTAATATGTTTACCACATATTAGATATCCTAAACATCAAAAAAAGCCCATTACACAACAATGGGCTTTTTCATGCGTTATTGTTTTTTAGATTAGCAATGAATTTAAAACCCCCAAATCATGACCAACAAATTAAAGAGTCTTATTTACCTAGCTTGTTTTATCTGTGCTTCTGTGATATACCACCAAAACACAAATGATAATGTACAAGAGGATATTGTAAATACTACTTACGAACAAGATGTTGATATAGTTATCAATCCCTACAAAAACATTGAGGGCAGGACTCAACAGAATTAAAAAACATTAAAGAACTTACCTACTTAAAAGCGCGGCCCTAAAGCCGCGCTTTTTGATTTTTAAAACTTTCTTAATCTCGTTAAATATTTACTAAAGTGATTATGATCCTTAAACCTATCTGTAAAATTCATGTCCAAGTAACAAATACAAAAAATATAAAACATGAAAAAATTAGTAATGGCCATATTAATAATGGCAGGCATAACCGCAAGCGCACAAGATCATAATAAAAAAGGAAACAGAGGCGATATGAAGGATTTTACTCCAGAACAAATTGCAACTATCCAAACAAAAAAAATGACTTTGGCTTTAGACTTAAATGATTCTCAACAAGCAAAAATCAAACAGATTCTAACTGAAGATGCGAAGACCAGAAAGGCTAAAATGACCGAGAGAAAAGCCAGTAAGGAAGAAGGTAAAAAAGTAGTGACGGCAGATGAAAAATACGCTATGGCAAATGAGCGATTAGATCATGAAATTGCACGTAAAAAAGAAATGAAATCTATACTTAATGATGACCAATTTGAAAAATGGGAAAAAATGAGTAATAGAAAAAAAATGCGCGGTCATAATAAAGAAAGGGACGGCAAGAATGGAAAACGTACTTCTAGAGATTAATATTAAAAAATCAGGATATAAAAAAGACTTGCTTTGGGCAGGTCTTTTTTTGCATTTAATCGATTTGTAAATTCCTCTCCATAGCCCCAAAGACATACTATAATGCGCTATAATGATTCATTCATGGATGAATTTGAATATTTGACCAATAAATTTCAATGCCCTATCATTATTGAAGTACTTAGTTAGTTCTAATTGAGGACCAAACATTTTTTGTTTCAAAGGCGGTCTCTAATTAGAACTTAAGATACCAAGCCATGATAGCAAAAAAAATAGGTTATTTATCACTACTTATAGCCTTTAGCTTGTTGACCAGTTGCCAACAGGAATTATACAAGTCTAACAATAAATTTAATATTCCAGAAAAAAGTACGGAGGAGCCTCTTGTACAATTCTTAATTGAACCTACAAATTATAGCGCTATTCTTGAAACCGAGAACTTAGCAAAGGCTTTCGACTATTCTAAAATTGCACATAAAACGCTATGGGTAAATCAATTCAACGAGAAACTTAATATTTCACCGACTACAAGAGTAATAACTGTTCACGAAACTGCTGGTTTAAGTACTACTGCCATAGATAGCCTTTTAAAATTCGTATCTAAGGGCGGAACACTTTTCGTTACCAAAGCAGCTAAAGATGAACGTTTATCATACTTTTTTGGAATGACACCAGATGCTGACTGGAGTACGAATAGAGAAGCATCAGGGTTGTTCTTCAATAAAGCCTTATTCCCTGGTATGCAAGGGCGTGGTTTTGATAACAAAACTGTTCACCTTGGTTTTGACGGCTCTAACTTTTCTAGTCACGTTAATGTTTTAGTAGCCGCCCACAACAACAAAAACTACCCTGTCTTAATAGAAAATAGAATAGGCAATGGAAAAGTAATTCTTTACAACTCATCTCAAATTCTAAAAAAGGAAATGAGAGGCCTTTTATTTTCCGCAAGTTTATTAGGGCTAGAGGGTATTCCTTATCCAATTGCAAATATTGGAACTTTATTTCTCGATGATTTTCCAGCCGCTATGTATGATGACAATGGAAAAGCCATCAACATACAAAATGGCCTCAGTAAATCTGAGATGTTAAAAGCAGACTGGTGGCCTAAAATGAAGAAATTTGCACAAGAAGAAGATATAAAATACTCTGCTTATGTAACTTTTAATGCTAATGAAAAAAACACTGGCGATGCTAATTTTAAAAGTTGGGATCAAACCGGATTATTAGATGGTAAAAATGAGAATGGCACCAACAAATGGCTTACCAACGAATTTACCAATATAGGTCATGAACTTGGTTTTCGTGGTTATAACGACCTTCCGCTTTCTAAAAAGTTATGGAAAGACACTGATCTAATTCTAGATAACGCCAAAGCTTCTGCTAATAAATGGGAAGACGATGTATCAAAAACATTACCAAGCTCATACGCAGCCCCAGACAATCAAATAGATAGTCTAGGTCTTATAGCTTTAAAGAAAGGTTTTCCTAGTTTAAATTTTGTACATACTTCTTTTTCAGGAGATGTTTATGAAGGTGGAAATAGAGAGTTTGACCCAGACCCATTAAACAATAGGTTTTTTGACTACCCACGTTTAAGCAGCGGATATGAATTATCCCAAAAAGATCAATGGGCTTTAGAATCTACTTACCTATATACCGGGATTTGGTCACATGTATTAAATACCAATGATATTCTAAAAATTGGAAGTACAACGAACGCTATCGGTGAACTAAAAAAGCATATTGTAGATTATAAGCGAAGACACCCTTACATGAAGTTTTTAACCGCCAAACAATCTACAGAAGCAGCTATGGACTGGCGTTACCAAAGCATACGCCACTTAAGTTACGAGGGGCAATACGAGGTTTCCAGTTCTTTAAATTCTGACGAGAAAAAGGACTCTTATTGGCTAATGTATGTTGAAGAACATAATAATGTTAAGGTACATGAACAATTATTCTTTAACCAAGTTGAGTTTAGTTCGGTTCCTTTATTGAACGGTTTTCTGTATAGCATTAAAACCAACACCCCAAATATTAGTGTACCAGATATTAGACCAGAAATAAGAACACTTATAGGCACAACCTCAACTTTAATTACCAATACAAAAAACGATTATAAATCGTATAATAAGAGTAAGCAAACTATGGTTCCGTTAAAGCAAAAAATCGACAGATTGGTTGTGGAGGAAAAAACAGAACAGGCAACAAATTTAATGGAGAAGTTATTTAAGGATAATAAATTCATTAATGACCAACAAATAGTTACTTATGCCGAAGGCATGGAAGCACAAGGAAAAACCGAGGAATTGTGGTCTCAATTAAATGGTATGTACCTTAAAAATCCTTCTAGCTCTTATGCAGATTTTTCTAGAAGTATTAGCACCGTAAGTAATTATCCATCGCCTACTGTCAAAAAAATGTGGATGGAGAGACAAATGGAATGGGGACAAAATGACGAAGCTATTCTAAAAGAATATTATCAGGATTTCAATACGGATGACAACACCAAAATCATAGAACAAGTCTTAGAAGTACTATATACTATAGAACCCACTGAAGCGAATAAATTGACCTATTACGAATTTCTATTAAAGTCTAATCACGAAGATCTTTTGAACAAACTTGATGCTATTGAACCCTGTAGTATTTCTAATAAAGATTTAGCAACATCAATTAGCCATGTCTATGCCGATAAACTAAATTTTGAAAAGGCAGAATTATGGCAAAAATGCGGGAATATTTCTCCGGAAGTTGTTAAAGAGTGGAAGGAAAAAACGAAAACTATAGCAAGCAAAAAGTTTACAGATTTCGAATATTACACAAGATACTTATTGGTCAATGATCCAGATAAGGCGGTTGAAGAATTACAGGATATTGAACCTTGTAGACCAGACCTTATAAGGCTGTCTAAAAATATAGCATTATTATTTGCGCAATATACCCAATACCAAAAAGCATTAGATTGGAGTACCTGTACCAATACTATACCCATATCAAAATTATTAGATTGGAATTTAGAATTTGCCAATGGTAGATATCTAAAGAAAGTGTATGCTGACCATATAGAAAAAAATCCTAGAGATTATAAAACTATGAACCACATGGTGAAGTTGCTATTATTAAAAGGTGATGTAAACGGTGCCGGTGAAATTGCCATGAACATACCATCTTCTAAAATTGATTCTGATTTTAAAATAGCTTTTAACAATGAGGTGAAAACTGAATCTGACGATAAACAATCACTATACATAAGTAAATTCAAAATTCTAATGGATGATGCTATTGTCAAAAAATCGGAGATTGAAGCAAGAAAAAAGAAAGGCCATTCTATAGGTCTAACTTCTACTGCTATAGCCGATGAGTTTAACCCTACATTATTTAACAATGCTTTCAATTTTGGGTTTTACAATACAAAATTAGATTTTCATCAGTTCTCTATTGTTCAAGGTACTGCATATTCTGTTTTAAAAGACACATTGGTACCAAATGATATAGGTAGAGATTTATTGGGTGTAGAATATATGTACAAGAAGGAATCTAACAAAAAAAGTCCGTTTTATGTTGGTGCAAAAGTAGAACTTGACAACTTCAATAAATTATTCTTTCACGTAAAAACGGGTATAGATTTTATTGGAGACAACAACAAATCTTCTTTAGCTCTTAAAACTAATCCTGTTACTACCGGACCTGGATATGATTTAAACATCTATGATATTCAAGTTAAGGCTACGCAAGAATTTGAGTATTCCCAGAACCTGAATCACGAATTTTATGTGAAAGGAGATTATTATACAGATAGTCAATACTACGCATTGGGCGGCACAAGGTTAGAATACCATCTAATTAATTTAGATAAGTTTAAAATTGGACCTTTGGCTGAAGGCGCCTATGGTGTTGGTTCTGAAGACAGAAGAAACGGATTTCCATATTGGTTAACAGAAGATAGACTTTTTGCCGGTGGAGGATTACAATTACAGTTAGGAAATGAAGATTCAGATTTTAATCTAAAAAGTGACTTCTCACTTTTTGCAGAACAAGACGAACCTACTTTTCAACGGTATGAAGGTGAATTGTCTTATAGAATTAAAAACTTTACTACTATCAATTTAAACTACTCTTACTTTACTATAGACCAATTTTTCTCAAATACTGTTCAGTTGGGTGTTCAGTACAATTTCAAATAAAAAAATAATCACGCATAAAAAAAGAGCCTTGCATAAGGGCTCTTTTTTTATTTCTGTTATTCATATATAATCTGATTTGCTATAAGTCGATTTCCTTTAGTGCATTTATAGTTGCATCTAAATCTTCATAACTTAATGCATCGTTTAGAAAGTAACTTTCAAAGGCACTTGGAGGCAGATAAATTCCTCTTTCTAACATACCGTGAAAATATTTCTTGAAGGTGTCGTTATCACCTTTTGCAGAAGATGCGAAATCAACCACAGGCTCATCGGTAAAATGGACAGAGATCATACTACCAAAACGATTGATTTGATGCGGTACATTTTTATCCGTAAGCACTTCCCCAATACCTTTATGTAAATATGCTGTTTTCTCTGCTAGACTTTTAAATACTTCCGGGGCATTGTTCAACTCGGTCAACATTGCCAAACCTGCACTCATGGCAAGTGGATTTCCACTTAAAGTTCCTGCTTGATATACAGGACCATCAGGCGCTAGATAATCCATTATTTCTGTTCGCGCAGCAAAAGCACCTACTGGCAAACCACCACCAATAACTTTTCCATAAGTAACAATATCAGCTTTTATATTCAATACTTCTTGAGCACCGCCTTTTCCTAAACGGAAACCTGTCATTACCTCATCAAATATCAATAAGATATTTTCTTGGGTACATATTTCCCGTAATCCTTTTATAAACTCATCGGTAGGCACTATGCAACCCATATTACCAGCTATAGGCTCTATAATAATTGCAGCTAATTCACCTTTATTTGCTTGAACCAATTCTTTGACCCCAGCCAAATCATTATACGCTGCCAACAATGTATCTTTTGCCGTGCCCTGGGTAACACCTGGACTATTAGGACTACCAAAAGTTACGGCCCCACTACCCGCTTGTATTAAAAACGAATCTGAATGCCCGTGGTAGCAACCAGCAAATTTTATGATTTTGTCTTTACCGGTATAACCCCTTGCCAAACGTACAGCACTCATACAAGCTTCCGTACCGCTGTTTACAAACCTTATCTTGTCCATATTAGGCACCATAGAGATAGCTAGCTTAGCTAGCTCTGTTTCAATCTCGGTAGGCATACCAAAAGAAGTACCATTTTGCGCTTTTTCAACAACTGCTTTTATAACAGGTTCATATGCGTGGCCTAAAATTAACGGACCCCAAGATGCTATATAGTCAATTAACTTATTGCCATCCTCATCATATAAATAAGATCCTTTTGCTTTCTTTACAAAAATTGGATCACCGCCAACGGCTTTAAATGCACGTACAGGAGAATTTACTCCTCCTGGTATATATTTTTTAGCCTCAGCAAACAAGGCACTACTTCTTTGATAAATCATTTCTCTTAATTGATTTTACTATTTTTTTACTTTAATAGGTTGCCCAATAGACAAGTCAGAACTACGTAAATTATTCAATTGCATAAGTTCATCAACACTCATATAATACTTTCTAGACAATGAATATAAAGTATCTCCTTTTTGTACTGTGTGTATGTTATCTGAATCTGTAGCAACTATAGTTGTATTATCATAACCTGCTTTTTTTATTTGCCTATCATACTTATGCAAATCATATTTCTCTATTAAATAAATAAGCTTCTGCGGGTATCTTGGATCTGTTGCGTAACCTGCTTTTCGTAATCCTCTCGCCCAACCTTTATAATCCGTATGTTTTAAATCGAATAAAAAAGCATATCTAGACCTTGTAGTTAAAAATATACTGTGGTCTCTAAATGAATACATAGGATGGTTGTATTTTCTAAAACACTCTCCTTTTTCATCGTCATCATGAAAATCATAATCACCCTCCCAACCTTTATGGCATTTTATCCCAAAATGATTGTTCGTTTTCATAGCTAATTCACCTTTGCCATTTCCACTTTCTAAAAGACCTTGTGCTAAGGTTATACTTGCAGGTATTCCATAACCCATCATTTCTAATTGGGCTGTTTCTGCAAATGTAGAAATGTAATCGGTTGGAGAGTCTATTCTAAATTGTATAAATTTTGAAGGTTCTGCAGGTAAATCTTCTTTCCCTACTTTTTTAGAATTATTAGTTGTTGATTTACTTCGTTCATTTTGAACGTTTTTAGTTCTCAACTGGTCTGAATATCTTTTTTTAGATTTACAAGAGGTAAAACCTAAACCCACCAACAACGCCAATAAAATTATCTTTTTCATATATTCAACAAAGGTAAATTTTTCTTTTTCAGTACACTATTCATGCCAGCAATTCCTTGCAAGCCACCGGTATGTATTGCTAGAATTTTGGTATTTGGCACAAAAATATCAAGCTTGATCATATCGAACAACCCAAACATCATTTTTCCAGTATAAATAGGGTCTAAAGGAATTTTAGTTTTTTCCTTAAAGTCATTTATAAAATTAATTAGATCTTCGGATATTTTTGCATACCCACCAAAATGATAATCGGTATTTAAATCCCATCGGTCATTACTGGCTAATTTCTGAATATCATTTTTTAAAAAATCTCCCTTTAGGGCGGAGAATCCTAATATTCTTTGATGTGAAAAGGAAGCATTTATTAATCCGGATGCGGTACCGCCTGTTCCCGCACTTGTACAAACAATATTGAATTCCTTATCGTTATGTGTCAATATTTCCTCACATCCTTTTATAGCCAAGCTATTTGTTCCTCCTTCAGGCACTAAATAAAACTCTCCAAATTCTTTTCTTAACTGTTCAATAAACTCGAGATCTTCTTTCTTACGATAGTCATTTCTACTAATGAATTTAAAACGCATTCCATCTTCATAAGCCCGAGATAATGTAGAATTTGATTGCCAAGAATTTTCTAACTCTTCGCCACGTACAACCCCTATTGCACGAAATCCTTTCTCTTTCGCCGCATATGCGGTAGCTGCAATATGGTTAGAATATGCTCCGCCAAAGGTCAATAAGGTATTTTGATCTTCTACTTTGGCAGCCAATAAATTGTATTTGAGCTTTCTGTATTTATTACCAGAAATGAAAGGATGCAGTAAATCTTCGCGTTTTAAGACAAGGGTAACTTGCTTTTCTGATAATAAAGGATGTTCAACAAGTTGATTGATGCTTTGCAAGTAGGGCGAATTTAACGCCAAAGATATTTAATAAAGCTAAATGTTTTGCGGCTAGACAGATAATCCATATTATTTTCATGCATATATGCCTCTTGCTCAAAACTAAGATTCTGATAAGCCTTATAAGAATCTAAATACCAAATGGCTCTAATTGCCCACTCGGTTAAGTAAAGTACATAAAAAGGTAAAATCAATAATTCTTGTTGTTGACGTAAATGAATTTTTTCATGATTTATGAGTACATCGTCATTTTTTAAACTTCTAGTTTTTAAAAATATAAAGGGCCATAGTGAAAGCCCCACATAATTTTTATAGAAGAAATGTCTAAAAACCAATATCATAGATTTACTTTGGTATTACTATAACAAAGATAAAGCCAAAAATCCTTTGCTAAAAACTTACCGGTTTTTGTTGCCAACAAAACCGATTAAATGCCAAAGCTTAGCTTAAGCGCTTTTACGTCTATCTTCAAGTCATTAACTACCAAGGTTATCAACAGAAAGATTAACTTTATATCATTAAAAATCAGCGATTACATGAAAGAGATAATTCCGATAGAGGAAGGAGATTTTTACTGGTCTGAAAACGGATTTAGAGTTTTTACAAAACAGTATCACTTAAAAAGAGGTTATTGTTGTGAAAGTGGTTGTAGACATTGCCCGTATGGATATGACCCAAAAACTAATAAGCAGTAAGTTTTTAACATAGCTCGGCATGATATTTGTATTTAATTCTATCAGAAAATTGAGTCTTTAAAAAATATAACGTTATGAAAAACATCAAATTACTTGGTTTACCATTGCTACTTCTAGTCCTTATTTCTTCTTGTTCTTCTGTTAGTGTTCTTTCAGATTACGACCAAAAAGCAGATTTTAATGGCTACAAAACTTACGCCTTCTATAAGACAGGTATTGATAAAGCACAAATATCAGATTTAGATAAGAAACGAATTCTACGCGCCATTGAAACTGAAATGAGTTCTAGAGGCTTCGTGAAATCTGAGACACCAGATTTGTTGGTGAGTATTTTTACCAAAGAACAAGAAAGAGTTGATGTTTACAATAACAACTACGGTTGGGGCGGTGCCTGGGGATGGGGATACAACCCATGGGCTTGGGGTCCTGGTTTTGGCTGGGGAGGAACTAGTGTAAGTGCTAGTACACAAGGCTCTCTTTATATCGATTTAATTGATAACAAATCAAATGAGCTAGTATGGCAAGGAAAAGGTGTTGGCACATTGTCAAACACAAGCAATATTGCTAAAAAGGAAGAACGTATTCGAGAATTTGTTTCTCAAATATTAGAGCAATACCCACCTAATGCTGTTGCTTTAAAATAATAAAATATATACTTAAAAAAAGAGGCTGTCAATACATGTATTGACAGCCTCTTTTTTTTATTTACAATAATGGAAAATTAGTATTATTCTTTACCTCATTTAAAACGAATGCACTTTTAACACCTCCAATACTAGGTAATGAAGCAATTTTAAATTTTGCAAAATTATAATATGCATCAAGGTTTTTTACTACGACTTTTAATAAAAAATCGAACTCACCACCCACAACAAAACATTCTACCACTTCTGGATATTTCATAACCTGCTCAAAGAAATCATCCATCATTGCTCCTTTTTGTGCCTCTAAAGAAACAAAGCTAAATACCGTTATGCTCTCCTCTATCTTATCCTTGTTTAATATAGCTACATAGTTCTTTATAAACCCGTCATGCTCTAATCGTTTAATACGTTCATAAACGGGTGTTTTTGTCAATCCTAATTGCTCTGCTATAGTTTTGGCACCCGTCTTAGCATCTTTCTGTAAAATCTTTAATATCTCCCTATCTATAAAATCCAGTTTCTCCACCATACTTTTTCCTTTTTTTCGAATATAACTTGTGCTTATAAAGTAATTATTCCTTTAAATATATATTTAATAAGTCTTATTTACCAATTTAAATAATATTAACAATTAATTGATCTGTAAATTCTATATTTAATAGAAATAATTAGAGTTAACTCTAGAAAACTTAAGCGTATGAATACTTCTGAATATGAAAGCAATCCTATCTTAGATAAACTTCCTAAACATTTAAGACAGTATATCAAGCCTCAAAATTATAAAGATTATACGCCAGTTAACCAAGCTGTGTGGCGCTACGTTATGCGTAAAAATGTGGATTACCTTAGTAAAGTCGCGCATAAGTCCTACACCGATGGTTTACGCAAGACAGGAATATCTATAGACAATATACCTAACATGTACGGCATGAACCGTATTTTAAAGGATTTAGGCTGGGCTGCAGTGGCTGTTGATGGCTTTATACCACCTGCGGCATTTATGGAGTTTCAGGCGTATAATGTACTTGTTATTGCTTCAGATATTAGACAACTAGAAAATATATCTTATACACCCGCCCCAGATATAATTCATGAAGGCGCAGGACATGCCCCTATTATTGCAAATCCAGAATATGCGGCATATTTAAGACGTTTTGGAGAGATTGGCTGTAAAGCTATTTCAAGTGCAAAAGATTTTGAACTTTATGAAGCGGTACGCCATCTATCTATTATTAAAGAAGCTAAAGGGACTGCTTTAGAAGAAATTGAAAAAGCTGAAAAACATATAGAATTTCTTCAAGATAATATGGGTAAACCTAGTGAAATGGCTTTTATAAGAAATCTTCATTGGTGGACAGTTGAATACGGGTTAATAGGCTCTCTTGAAGACCCTAAAATTTATGGTGCGGGACTTTTATCTTCTATAGGGGAAAGTCAATGGTGTATGACCGACAAGGTCAAAAAACTACCCTATTCTATAGAGGCGGCAAGAACATCTTTTGATATTACCAAACCTCAACCACAACTATTCGTTACACCAGATTTTGCCTTTTTAAGTCAGGTACTGGAAGATTTTGCTAATACAATGGCGCTGCGAAAGGGCGGATTATCAGGTTTACAGAAACTTATAGACTCTAAGGAATTAGGAACCATAGAACTGAGTACTGGATTACAAGTATCTGGTAATTTCGAATCTTTAATTTCTCATGATGGTAAACCTATCTACTTTCAGACTAGAGGAAAATCAGCACTTGCATACAGAGAAAAAGAATTAGTTGGGCAAGATGTAAATCAACATGAAACAGGTTTTGGCTCACCTATTGGAAGACTAAAAGGGATTAATATACCTATAGAAGATATGAGTCCGCGCGATTTAAAAGCATACAAAATTTACGAAGGAGAAATTGTATCCTTAGACTTTACTGGCGGAATCAATGTTACCGGTAAAATTGTAACCGGTACGCGTAACCTTCAAGGTCGTATTATTTTAATCACTTTCGAAAACTGTAAGGTTACCTATAAAAACGATATTCTTTTTGAATCTAACGATGAATTGTATAACATGGCCATTGGAGAAGAAATCGTTTCTGCTTACCACGGTCCTGCAGATTTAAAGAGTTTTGACCTTTTAGACCATTCTTTAAGCACCAACTGTTACAACAACCATCAAGAAGGCTTAACCGAATTGGAGTCTTACTATAAATTAATTCGTGATTTTAGAGAGGGCAATAACACTATAATCTCTAGAACAAAAGTTTTTGAAGTAATACAAGAAAAATATCCAAATGATTGGTTATTGCCTATTGAAATTTATGAATTGGCAATTCTAAGCAACGAAAAGAAATTAGCCGAAAGCATAAAGAAACATCTTGAAAATATTAAACTAGACCAACCTAAACTTGGGCAATTAATTGATGACGGACTAGAATTGGCAACTGTTACAACTATGGCTTAACTACTTGTACACCTTCTAAAGATTCTATGGTTTGATCTTGATATGTTAAACGCCACCCCATAGAATTGGTAAGAATGTAGAATTTCTGTAACTCACTGATCAGTCTATTTTCTGCATTGCTACGAAGCGAAGAAGCTTCTACTTTTTTCATTAAGGAAGCTTTGACCGTTTTTTTTATTTTATTGTAATCTGCAGCATCAAACTGATTTAAGTAATCTGCAGTTACATCATAATATTCAAAATCTGGATTTAGTTTTATTTCAGCTTCTGGAATGCTATTTATTTTGACTGTCTTTGTTGCTTCATCAATCTCAAAATTAATGAGACTTAAATCATATGCTACGGTTACACCTGCATTTACTACGACCAATGCCTTTTTTTCTGCTCTTAGCAAAGGGCCAAAAAGCTCCTTAGAATCTTTGTAATTATAAACTTCAGAAAAATGACCTTCGGTTACTATCAATTTAGAAACGTTAGTTATCTCTTGCTGAATGAGCATGGAGTTTTCCTCAAGAATGGATTTATCTTTATTACCATCATTGCAGGAACGAACAATAAAAACAATTGCCAAAGTTATTAAAACGCCTGCTACAAATTTCCTCATGCTTTTGAAGTTTTAAAATCCATAAATGGATATGCATTCTGTATATACGCAATTTTGTGTGTGAGTGATTTTAAAAACTTTTGATGTGCCTCTCCTTCGGGATTAAAAGCCCTATGTTGCAAACCGCGCTTAATTTCATCTACCTTTTTCATTACTTCATTACTAGTTTCATCAATCCATACTTCTACAAATTTCTCCCAAATATATTCTATTGCCATTTCGCTTGGATGAATCATATCTTTAGCATAAAAACGATAATCCCTAAGTTCATCTATCATTATTTCATAACTAGGAAAATACGAAATCCCATCACTGTCAATGACTTGATGAATTGCCGAAATTAAATGCGCTTTACTCAACTGGTTTTCAACGAAACCATCTTTTAGATGCCTAACTGGTGATACGGTAAATATAAATTGTACTTCTGGATTTACTGATTTAATCAAGGCAATAATATGTTGAAGACTCTCCTTTACCTCCGAAACACTTAATAATTCTTTTGTAAAATCTTTCTGAGGCACTTTGTGACAATTTGCCACAACCTGTGCCTTTAACGTGTTTAGATATACCCAAGCAGTACCTAAAGTAATAATTACGTGACTGGTCTGTTTTAATTGAACCAATGTCTGTTCTACCTCACGATTTAAATCTGAAATTAATTTTTCTTTGGATGGATTACTGAGTTCTGAATGCGCATCAAAACAATGCCATTGTTCATTTAAAAAGAATACATCATCTTCAGTATAAACATACTCCTGAACCGCCCTTTGAATTACTTTTTCAATAGCCAACGGATGAAACAAAATCCCGAACGGATTCTGCAGCCCTTGAAATTTATAATACTCAAGTTTAGCACCTATATTTTCAGAAAAACAAGAGCCCAAAAGCAATAATTGACTAGAATAATCAATCTGATTTTGGGCTTTTGATAATGATATTTTCGTTAAGAGATTCATCTATTGGAATTAGTATCGTATTACGAATTTCTTAAACTGGAATTACTTATTTGATATAGCTCTCTGCCATTGTTAATGCCTCATCAATACCTCCAGGATTTTTACCTCCTGCGGTTGCAAAAAACGGTTGACCACCACCGCCTCCTTGAATATACTTACCAAGCTCCCTTACTATAGTACCTGCATTCAAATTTTTAGAAGCCACTAGTTCCTTTGAAATATAGCAAGACAATAATGCTTTACCATTTTGCTCAGAACCAAACAAAAGAAATAAATTATCTTTCTGGTTACCCATTTCAAAACTTAAATCCTTGATTCCCGATGCATCCAAATCAATTTTTTTAGCTAGAAATTGTACTCCGTTTACCTCTTTAAGTTCTGACAGCAAATCTCCTTTTAAATTCTTCGCCTTATCTTTCAATAACTCAGCTACTTGTTTTTTAAGATTGCTATTCTCTTCTTGTAAACCAGATACCGACTTAACCGGATCTTGAGTGTTACCCAACACATCTTTTATCTTGGTCAAAAGCATATCATTATCTATATGAAAATCTTTTACCGCATCACCCGTAATTGCTTCAATTCTACGAATACCAGCTGCTACCGCACCCTCAGACTTAATTTTAAATTGCCAGATATCAGAAGTATTTTTAACATGGGTACCTCCACAAAGTTCTATAGATTGTCCAAAACGAATAGTTCTAACAGCATCTCCATATTTTTCACCGAACAATGCCATAGCTCCATCATCAATAGCTACTTTCATAGGTACATTTCGCTGTTCTTGAAGTTGCAAATGACCTTCTATACGTGCATTAACAAAATTCTCTACCTCCCTTAATTCTTCTGCTGTCATTTTAGAAAAATGCGAAAAATCAAATCTCAAATATTTGGAATGTACCGAAGAACCTTTTTGTTCTACATGCTTACCTAAAACTTCACGAAGTGCTTGGTGCAACAAATGCGTTGCCGTATGGTTCGCCTCTGTTCTACTACGTTGTTTTTTATCTACTACCGCTTTAAAACTTTCTCCTAAATGTTTTGGTAGGTTTTTAGCAAAGTGAATAATCTCATTATTTTCTTTCTTGGTGTCGATAATGTAAACAACATCGCCATGTGTATCTTCTAAATAACCTTTATCACCTACTTGACCACCACCTTCAGCGTAAAATGGAGTGAGATTAAATACCAATTGAAACTGGGTTCCATCCTTTTTAGAAACGATTTTACGGTATTTAGTGATCTTTACCTCAACATCAAGCATATCATAACCAACAAATTCTTGTTCGTTATCTTCATGCAATATTTCCCAATCTTGTTTTGAAACGACTGATGCAGATTTAGAACGATTTTTCTGTTGTTGCATAGCCTCGTCAAAACCAGCTTCATCTAATTGATACCCCTTTTCACTTAAAATTAAAGCCGTTAAATCTATAGGAAAACCGAAAGTATCATAAAGCTCAAAAGCTTTACCACCATCGACTGTTTTTCCTTTAGTATTTTTAATAATTGTATCGAGCAATACCAAACCTTGATCTAATGTTTTCAAAAAAGAATTCTCTTCTTCCTTAATTACATTTTCAATTAACTGCTTTTGTTCTTTCAATTCAGGATATGCATCCCCTAAAGATTTAGTCAACACATTAACCAAACGAAACATAAAAGGTTCTTTGGTATTTAAAAATGTAAATCCGTAACGAACTGCTCTTCTAAGTATTCTTCTAATTACATAACCAGCACCTGTATTACTAGGTAATTGACCATCTGCAATTGAAAAAGCTACTGCACGTATATGATCACTTATTACACGTATTGCTATATCATTTTCCTCATTCTTACCATATTCGGAATTAGTAATGACTTCTATTTCACGAATTAATGGCATAAAAATATCCGTATCGTAGTTAGATTGTACACCTTGCAATACCATACACAGACGCTCAAAGCCCATACCTGTATCTACATGTTTTGCAGGCAAACTTTCTAATGAACCATCTGCTTTACGATTATATTGCATAAATACGAGGTTCCATATTTCTACTACCTGCGGGTGATCTTGGTTTACCAAGCTTGCACCAGATACTTTTGCCTTTTCTTCTTTAGATCGGATATCAACATGAATTTCAGAACATGGTCCACATGGACCTTGATCGCCCATTTCCCAGAAATTATCCTTTTTGTTACCCATGATAATTCTATCTTCAGGTACAATATTCTTCCAAAGCTTGAATGCTTCTGTATCAAGTTCTAATTGATCCGCATCATTACTTCCTTCAAATACCGATACATAAAGACTATCCTTATCGATTTTAAAAACTTCTGTCAACAACTCCCAAGCCCAGGTAATAGCCTCTTCCTTAAAATAATCACCAAAACTCCAGTTGCCCAACATCTCGAACATAGTATGGTGATAGGTATCTTTACCAACTTCTTCTAAATCATTATGCTTACCACTTACTCGTAAACATTTTTGAGTATCAACTACTCTAGAATTTTTAGATTGGCTTATTCCTAAAAAATATTCTTTAAATTGATTCATACCCGCATTTGTAAAAAGCAGGGTTGGGTCATCTTTAATGACCATTGGCGCAGAAGGCACTATTTTGTGTTCTTTTCCCTTGAAAAAATTCAGAAATTGAGTTCTTGTATCTTTTGAATTCATCTAAAATGCTAAGCTTTTACAAATTGTAACGGTTTATATAAAACTATTTTTATATTTGTTTGTTCCCTAATAATTAAAGAACAAAAATAGGATAAATAACATACATGTCTAAGGTAAAATACTATTACGACCCAGACACGCTGTCGTACCGTAAGATAGAACCCGAAAAATCTAAACGTTATAGAAATATAACCTTCTTTATTTTGGGGGCATGCCTTTTTGGTTTTTTAGGTCTTATTCTTCTTCTAAACACCAATCTTGTCAACACACCAAGAGAACTTTCACTATCTCGTGAAGTAAAAAATTACGAGCTTCAGTACGAGTTACTGAACAAGAAAATGGAACAAATTGAAGAGGTTCTAGGCAACATAGAAGATAGGGACAATAACATTTACAGATTATATTTTGAAGCTAACCCTATACCAGACGAACAGCGAAAAGCTGGTTTTGGTGGTATAAACAGATACAAATCTTTAGAAGGCTTCAACAATTCTGAAATGATTATTTCTACCACAAAGAGATTGGATATCATTAAAAAGCAAATTGCCATTCAATCGAAGTCGTTGGATGAAATCACAAAACTGGCAGAAGAGAAGGAGAAGTTATTAATGTCCATACCTGCAATTCAGCCTATAAACAATGAAGACTTAAAGCGCATGGCTTCTGGTTATGGATGGAGATCAGATCCTTTTACAAAGGCAAGGAAAATGCATTACGGAATGGATTTCACTGCCCCAAGAGGCACGCCTGTTTATGCTTCTGGAGATGGCAAGATAACCAGGGCAGATAATAACTCATCTGGTTATGGAAAGCACATTCGTATAGATCACGGTTATGGCTATTTGAGCCTATATGGGCATTTGAGCCAGTATAATGTTAAAAAGGGACAAAAAGTAAAACGAGGAGATTTAATAGGTTTTGTAGGAAGCACAGGCCGCTCAGAAGCACCGCACTTGCACTATGAAGTCTGGAAAGATAATGACCGAATCAACCCAATGAATTTCTACTATGGTAGTTTATCACCAGAAGAATTCGAGAACATGTTGAAATTCGCTAATCAAGAAAATCAATCACTGGATTAATGCAGATAGAACTCCCTGAAAAAAGATATTATGGTATTGGCGAAGTAGCCCGTGCCTTTGGTGTAAACGCCTCATTAATTCGTTTTTGGGAGAAAGAATTCGACGTGCTTCAGCCTAAGAAAAATGCGAAGGGAAACAGGAAATTTACACCCCAAGACATCAAAAACCTTCAATTAATTTATCATTTGGTAAAAGAAAGAGGTTTTACTCTTGATGGCGCCAAAACCCATTTAAAAGAAGAGAAACAAAAAACACTCTCCAATTTTGATATAATTCAAAAGCTTGAGCGTGTAAAGGCTGAACTAAATAAAATTAAAGACCAATTATAACACAACCATTATGAAAAAAGGAATTATTGCATTAATCGTTATCGTAGTCATCGCATTTGGCTTATACCAATGGGGCGTAGGTTTTAATAACACTGCTGTAGCATTAAAAGAAACATCTACTAAAACTTGGGCGAATGTAGAAAGTGCTTATCAACGAAGAAACGACCTAATTGGCAATTTGGTTAAAACAGTACAAGGCGCAGCAGATTTTGAAAGAGGAACATTAACTGATGTTATTGAAGCGAGAGCCAAAGCTACATCAGTAAGCATTGACCCAAGCAACATTACACCAGAACAATTAACACAGTTTAATCAAGCACAAAGTGGACTTAGCAGTGCATTAAGCAGATTATTGGTAACCGTTGAACGCTACCCTGATTTAAAAGCTAATCAGAATTTTCTTGAGTTACAATCTCAATTAGAAGGTACTGAAAATAGAATAAACGTTGCAAGAGACAGATTTAATGCAACCGTTGAACCGTATAATCTTCACATTAAAAAGTTTCCGAACTCCATACTTGCAGGTATCTTTAATTTCGATGAATTAGCGTACTACAAAGCAGATGTTGGTTCTGAAAATGCACCAGATGTTAATTTTGATTTTGATTAATATATGTCTAAAGTAGAAGATTTTTTAACGGCATCAGAAGAGCAAGAGGTAGTGGGCGCTATTCTTGAGGCAGAAAAAAACACTTCTGGAGAAATTAGGGTACATATAGAAGCCCACACCCGTAAAGAGCATTACGAGCGCGCAAAAGAGGTTTTTCATTTATTAAAAATGGATAATACCAAACAAGAAAATGGCGTTTTAATTTATGTTGCCGTAAATGACAAGAAATTTGTTATTTGTGGTGATAAGGGGATTGATGCTGTTGTACCCAAAGATTTTTGGCAATCTACTAGAAATAGCATTCAAACACATTTTGAAAAAGGAGAATTTAAAGAAGGACTAGTTGCCGGTATTATAAAAGCTGGTGAAGAATTAAATAGTCATTTCCCTTGGCAATCAGACGACACCAACGAATTAAGCAATGAGATATCTAAAGGTTAGCCTTATAATTCTTTTTTTTTGGTGCACTCCTTCATGGAGCCAATTTGAGATACCAGATAAACCAGCATTACAAACCAGTGTCTACGATTACACCAATCTTCTTACCGATCAGCAAAAGGTAGCATTAAGCAAAAAACTGGTTCGTTATTCAGATAGTACCTCAACCCAGATTGTAATTACAATTATTGCTAGCACTAATGGAGAAAACATTAATTACCTAGGTGCTAACTGGGGTCAAAAATGGGGGATTGGACAAGATGGAAAAGACAATGGTATACTTATAATACTTGCCGAGAATGACCGAAAAGTTGCTATTAGCACTGGTTACGGAGTAGAAGGTTCATTAACAGATGCCCTTTCGAAACGTATTATTGAAAATGTTATCCTTCCCGAATTTAGAACCGGTGATTATTACGCAGGATTAGACAAAGGATCAGATGTAATTTTCCAAGTACTAAACGGAGAATTTCAAGAAGACAGAACCTTTAGTAATAATGGAAGTAATCCATTCTCATCTTTTCTACCTTTTATCATATTCTTAGTCATCTTGTTCATACTTTGGAGTCGCAAAAACGATGACAATGATAGTAATGGCGGCAAAAGACGTAGAGGTTTAAGTCCGTGGGATATGATTATCCTTAGTAATATGGGTCGTTCTAATGGCTCTGGCGGATTTGGTGGCAGTAGCGGAGGTGGAAGTTTCGGCGGCGGATTTGGTGGAGGCTTCGGAGGTGGAGGCTTTGGTGGAGGTGGTGCCTCTGGTGGATGGTAAACACATAACTGCGATGTAAAAAAATGGTCAAGTAGTTTTGTGTTTACACAAAACTACTTGACCATTTTAAACTTATAATATCTAAAGATTACTTCTTCCTCATAAATACTGTAATCGGCACACCTGTAAAGTCGTATTCTTCTCTTATCTTATTCTCCAGATATCTTTTATAAGGCTC
>TARA_R110002033_G_scaffold1013_6_pt1 | contig 21111 bp, 19 predicted proteins | sample TARA_R110002033 | Tara Oceans TARA_R110002033 (sample SAMEA4397051) | marine metagenome | biome: Polar Biome; feature: [SRF] surface water layer (ENVO:00010504); material: water (ENVO:00002006), including particulate matter (ENVO:01000060) such as... | depth 5 m
ATGTTTTTTTGTCTGTAGCTATTTTTATTGATCAAGGACATGACTCGTTTGTTGTAATCTTCTGATGATTCTTTTCCAATGCAAGCGCCATGACACTCCTTAATATCATAGTTAAAGCAACTAGTTTTTGTTTTGTAAAGACCAGTTAATTTTTGACATAAATTATAATCTTCAACCGCTTTATTAATAAAACTTTTACCACTATCTCTGTTACTAAAGGTTGTGATAGGTTTTTTTCTTCCGTCAACCTTATCAATTTTTAAATTGATATAATCATTCTCATCAACAAAGCTGTAAAGTGCATGTGTAAAAACGGTTCGTCTTAGGGCACGATTATAAATTGGCTTATTTCGTTTTATTTCTTCGCTTTCTTTTAGTAAAGCAACTAATTCGCTACCTGTAGCCTCATAAGTTACAGCCGCTGCATTGAGTTGTATTTTTTTTGATTTATGATTAGAATTGGTAAAATGCTGATTGATGCGTTTCTTTATGTTATTGCTTTTTCCAATATAAATAATTTCGCCGTCAGATTTATGAATGTAATAAACACCTGTTATTGAAGGTAATTGCTCAATAATATCAATGTGCCTGGGTTCTAATTGTAATTTTGGATTCTTCCGTATGGATTCTTGGATTATTTTTTTTGAGGAATCTTTATCCAATAACATTTTGAATAACTTAACCGTCGCAATGGCATCGCCAGACGCTCGGTGTCTATCTGTTACCGGAATACCTAATGAGCGCACTAATTTGCCTAAGCTATAAGAAGGCTGATTTGGAATAAGCGTTTTAGCTAATTCAACGGTACAAAGTGATTCTCGCGAGAAATCAAACCCTAGGCGTCTAAATTCAGTAACTAGTATTCTGTAATCAAACTGTGCATTATGAGCAACAAGAATGCAGTCTTCGGTAATTTCAACAATACGTTTGGCAACTTCATAAAACTTAGGAGCATTTCGTAACATATTACTGTTAATTCCTGTAAGATTTACCACAAATGGTTGAATGTCTCTTTCAGGATTTACTAAACTAATAAATTGGTCAACTACCTGATGACCATCGTATTTGTAGATAGCAATTTCAGTAATACCTTCTTCATTATACTTTCCGCCCGTTGTTTCTATGTCTAATATTGCGTAAATAAGATATAAAGTTAAATAGTTATAAAGTTAAAACGTTTTTTGATTGGCTAAAAACACCGAACAGTGCCAATTGAACTCTGCCCACTAACCACTATAATTCCGTTCTCCAAAAATACTACTTCCTACACGTACCATCGTACTTCCGCAATCAATAGCAATTTTATAATCACCACTCATACCCATGGAAATAATTTCAGGCTTAAAGTTAAAAATTTCAAGTGGTTTTAAGGTATCAAACGTGTGTTTTAAAACATTAAATTCTTTTTTTATTTGATTAGTGTCGTCTGTGAATGTTGCCATTCCCATAAGGCCCGTGATTTGTATGTTTTTTAATTCTGAAAGTGTTTCAGATTGAAGTAGTGCGTTGGCGTCATCAGTTGTCATTCCAAATTTTGAGTCTTCGGAAGCAATTTTTATTTGAAGCAAACAATCAATGATTCTATCGTGTTTTAAAGCTTGTTTATTGATTTCTTTTAAAAGTTTTATGTTATCGACGCCATGAATTAAAGACACAAAAGACGCCATATATTTTACCTTATTTTTTTGAACATGACCTATCATATGCCACTCAATGTCTTTTGGCATTTCTTCATATTTTTCTGCCATTTCCTGGATTTTATTTTCTCCAAATATTCGCTGGCCAGCATTGTAGGCTTCCATTAAATCTGAAATAGGCTTTGTTTTTGAGACAGCAACAAGAGTTACATGTTCTGGTAAAGTTGATTTTATATGTTTAAGATTTTCTTGTATTGAAAACATAGTTAATTTTAAAATTCGTAAATCGTAATTCCACTTCGAAGCTTTGGTAAAATATAGGTGCTTTTAGGAGGCATTTTTAAACCATCATCTGCAATTTGTTTCATTTGCTCAATAGTTGTAGCTCTCATGCCAAAACCTACTTTAAATTCTCCACTATCAACACACCCTTTTATGTTTACCATTTCTTTATTGCCGTGTGTATGCATGTAAGAAATACGATCATCATTGCGTAAATCTTGAATTCCCAAAATTGGCTTTAAAACAGTTTTATAGAGTATTTGAGTATCTAAACTGTCTAAAGATGTTTTAAAATCATAAGATGTTTTTCTTAGATATAATGAATAAAAATCGCCATCTAAATACATACTGAAATGATGATGTTTTGAAGGGGTATAAGGTGCGTTTCCTCTATTTTGTATTCTGAAATTAGCATCTAATTTAATTAAAAAATCTTCTTTTGATAAACCGTTGAGATCTTTAATCAATCTATTAAACTCGTGTATTACTAAATCTGATTCAGGAATTAAATAGGACATGAAGAAATTATACGATTCGGTTCCGTTGTGGTTTGGGTTGTTTGCTTTTTCTTCTTGATATAATAAATGAGACGATGCCGATCTGTGGTGTCCGTCTGCAATATAAATGGTATTCATTTTTTTAAACTCATCCTGAATGGTTTTAATGACACTCTCATCATCAATTTTCCACAAATAATGCGTGTCCTTATAAGTCATGGTAAACTCATATTCGGCATGTTTTTTTTGAGTCTCCTTGATAATAGTTTCAATGTTGCTATTGTCTGGATAGGTGAGTAAAACCGGTTCTGCATTAAAACCTACTGTTTTTAAGTAATTTTTGAAGGTTTCTTCACGTAATTCAATCGTGTCTTCATGTTTTTTAATAATATCTTTTTCATAGTCTTCCGCACTTACTGCAGCTATAATACCATTAAACGTTTGATAGTGTCTATTCACAATTTTATAGACGTAAAATGAGGGTTTATTATCCTGAATGAAAACATGATTTTCTTTAAACTCTAAATACCTATTTTTTACCAATTTATAGCGTTCTTCACCAGTAATTACTTGATCGTATTTATAACCTGGATTGACAATATGCAGAAAAGTATAGGGATTATAGTCCATACGAGCTTCTCTCTCGTCTATTGTATAGCTTTGATATGAGCGCGATGCTACCAATCCCACGATGGCTCTAGTAGGTCGAACTGCTTTAAATGGAATTATTTTAGCCATGAATTTATTCTCGTCATTACAAGGAGTAAAACGATGTGGTAATCTTTTTATAGCAAAGAGATTGCCACAACTTTTTTTAAAAGTTTCGCAATGACATTTTTATATTATTTAATAAACTGCTTTGCAATTTTTTCTGCTTTTCTGCTTTCAGAATAATCGTAAAATCCTTCCCCAGATTTTACGCCCAATTTACCAGCGTTTACCATATTAACTAATAACGGACAAGGAGCATATTTGGGATTTTTAAAGCCATCATACATCACATTTAAAATAGACACACAAACATCTAAACCAATAAAATCTGCTAATTGTAGTGGGCCCATTGGGTGTGCCATGCCAAGTTTCATAACAGTATCAATTTCATGAACACCGGCTACACCATTGTATAAGGTTTCTATAGATTCGTTAAGCATAGGCATTAAAATTCTATTGGCAACAAAACCAGGATAATCATTCACTTCAACAGGAATTTTGCCTAAAGTTTTAGACAACTCCATAATGGTTTTGGTTATGTCATCGCTGGTATTATAACCTCTGATGATTTCAATCAATTTCATAATAGGTACAGGATTCATAAAGTGCATACCAATTACTTGTTCTGGTCTTGAAGTGACCGAAGCAATTTGTGTAATTGAAATCGATGAAGTGTTAGTCGCCAAAATAGTATCTTCAGGACACGCGTCATCTAATTGTTTGAAAATTTTAAGTTTTAAATCGATATTTTCAGTAGCTGCTTCAATGACTAAACTAGCATATTCAACGCCTTCATTAATGTTTGTAAATGTGCTAATATTTGATAAAGTTTCTGCCTTTTGAGATTCAGTAATACTTTCTTTAGCAACCATTCTATCCAGATTTTTAGTAATGGTTTCAATCCCTTTTTTTAAGGCATTGTCACTTACGTCAATCAGTTGTACTTTAAATCCGCTTTGAGCAAAGGTATGTGCAATACCATTTCCCATGGTTCCAGCACCAATAACAGCAACATTTTTCATCTGTTTAAATTTTTTATTTAAAACAATTTATTATTTGAGTTGCAACACGTAAGGCTTCGGTACCGTCATGAAGTGTTACAATAGGCTTTGTGTTATTATTAATAGCATCAGCAAAAGATTCTAATTCATCCAGAATGGCATTATTGCTAGAAATATTAGGGTTGTCAAAATAAATCTGTTTTTTAATACCTTCTGCATTTTGAAGTACCATATCAAAATCTCCTGGTTGTTCAGGCGCATCTTTCATTTTAACCACTTCGCATTTCTTCTCTAAAAAATCTACCGAGATATACGCATCTTTTTGAAAGAACCGTGTTTTACGCATATTCTTTAAAGAAATTCTACTAGCTGTTAAATTGGCTACACAACCGTTTTCAAATTCAATGCGCGCATTGGCAATATCTGGCGTGTCGCTTATCACTGAAACACCGCTTGCCAACACATGTTTTACTTTTGATTTAACCACACTTAAAATAATATCAATATCATGAATCATTAAATCTAAAACCACAGGAACATCTGTACCACGCGGATTAAATTCAGCCAGTCGGTGTGTTTCAATAAACATAGGCGTATGAATATCATTTTTAACCGCTGTAAAAGCTGGGTTAAAACGCTCGACATGACCTACTTGACCTTTTACATGATTTTCAGCTAATAAAGCCCTGATTTTCTCGGCTTCTTCTACCGTATTCGTGATCGGTTTTTCAATAAAAATATGCTTGCCTTTTTCAATAGCTTGTATGGCACAATCGTAGTGAGAAAGAGTAGGTGTTACAATATCTACAACATCTACAGCATTAATTAAATCTTCAATAGTATGAAAGAATTTATAACCAAATTCGGCTTCTACTTTCTTGCCGTTTTCTATATCGGCATCATAAAATCCAATAAGGTTATATTTTTCAGATTGATTTAGGAGTCTTAAATGAATTTTTCCAAGGTGACCAGCACCTAGAACACCAGCTTTTAGCATTTTCTTTAGGTTTTAAACAAAAATAAGATATTTAACGAATGAAATTCATAATATTCTTGTAAAATTTTATCTATTAATTGTGAAAAATTAATTATAAATAAATTGTTTTTAGCTAAAATGTTTGACTAATTTTAGACTTGAAAAGAATACGATAATTGAAAGATACATTTAAGCATAAAGGATTACGGCAGCAGTTGGTTAATATTGTAAAAGCCAAGGGTATAAAAGATGAAAGGGTTTTAAAAGCCATAGGAAGCATACCAAGGCATTTATTTATGGATTCTGGTTTTTTAGACCATGCTTATCAGGATAAAGCGTTTCCTATTGCAGCAGATCAAACTATTTCACAACCTTATACGGTAGCTTTTCAAACAGAATTATTGCAGGTTGAAAAGGAGCATAAAATTCTTGAAATAGGTACTGGAAGTGGTTATCAAACAGCCGTATTGTGCGAATTAGGTGCTAAGGTATTTAGTATTGAACGCCAATTAGAATTATTTAAAAAGACCAGTAAGTTTTTGCCAAAATTAGGCTATCGTGCTAAAAAACTCATTTTTGGTGATGGTTATAAAGGCCTACCAGAAGAAGCCCCTTTTGATAGTATTATAGTTACCGCTGGCGCACCCTTTGTCCCAAAACCATTATTAAACCAATTAAAAATAGGTGGAAGATTAGTGATTCCCGTGGGAGATGCTGTTCAAATTATGACCTTATATGTGAGGAAAGATAAGAAGGAATTTGAACAACACGAATTTGGTGAATTTCGTTTTGTACCTTTATTAGAGGACAAAAATTAGCTAAAGTTCGATGATTAATCAACCCTTGAATATTCAATGGGAATAGGGAATTCTTTACTTTCTTGTGCCCAATAGATATTAATTATCCACCAACGAACACCATCATAAAGTAATTGAATACTATTAATTCCTCGCATAAAAGGATATTTATCTGCTTCGCTTGTAAAAGATTCATAGGTGCTAAATACTTGTGTTATATTACCAAAGGTATTAACAGTTCTGTGTATTTCTTTTTCAAAGAACCCATTTTCAACAAGCCAAGGGCCTGAATTTTTAATATACTCATCAGGTTTTAAATAACGTACTTTAACCTCTCCTTTATCATTTTTACCTGTAGGAATTAGTTTTGCATCTGGTTTAAATAAATATTTGAATAGTTTCCAGTTTCTTTCTTTTCCTTTTTCTCCAGAAATAACACCGTATAAGGTGTTAATGGTACTGTCAAGTGTAACAACATGTTTCAGATAGAGTTCGTCTTCACTTGTTTTGGCTTTGGCAAGTATTGAAATGTCAATAGGCTGCATCCATTTAGCTCTTAATTTTAGTTGGGCTTCTGTTGGATTATCTTCAAGTGAAAAGATGTTGGTTTCTTCATCAAAATCAACTCCAATTTTATCGTAATATTCTTTTAAAGGCAATGGTTTTGAACCAATAATATAATCATCAAAAAAGGATCTGATTTCCGGATACATTTCTTTAGTGAAATCATCAAAAAAACTAGTTTCATTAAATGGTTTGTCAGGACCGTATTCTTTTGCTAAATTTTTAATAACATCAATTAGTCCCGTTTTTCCATCAGAAAGCTCTATTAATCTAATATCTAAAAGCCCCGCTACCAGAGCTCCTTTCATATAAATATTTCCATATAACCGGTGCCCCATTGGCGTATAAGATGTTTTTGATAATTGTACTAAGCTAATTTCTGAACTGTAAAAACTTGTACTTATATCAACTTTTTGCTTAAGTGTTTTAAAATAATCATTCAATGATTTTTGACCAGAGCGCATGAGCATCATGTGGGCAGCCCATTCGGTAGTTCCTTCGTAAAGCCATAAATGTTCGGAAGGTACAGGTTTAACAAAATTAAAATGGGCAATAATTTCGCTGTGAATATTTAAAGGTGTCACTACATGAAAAAACTCATGAGCAGCAACTTCTAAAATGCTTTTTTCTAGTCGGTTCCAAACATCTTCCTTGTAAATATATTCAGAACTATACGAATGTTCCCAAGCTCCAGCTGTTGAGTCTTCAAAATGAAATAAAAAGGTGTAATGTTTAACAGGAAGACCATTTAAAAACCCACTAGCCGAAAGCAACATGTTTTTCATGGACTTTAAAATTTCAGGAGAGGTTACTAACCCAGTTTTTGAATAGGTGTAAATATCAATTGACGTCCCTTGAACAGTCATGGATGCTTTCGTTAATTTTCCAAGAAGGATAGGTGAGTCTACAACTTGGTCATAATCTTTGGCTACATAATACCCATTTTCTGTTTTGCTTAATGCGGTAGCAATTTGCCAATCTTCGGGAGCTTCTATTTTAATTTTTATGGGGCTTGTTTGCTTTCCTTTAAAGTAACCAAAAACAGCCTGACCATTAATTAAAGCATGATCATTTTCTATAGAAGTGCCACACATTAAATAAATTTTGTTTTCTTTTACAGGTGTGTCCCAAGTATCTGCTATTTGGTATTCTATTTTAGCAATCTTTTCAGGGGTTGTTAAGGCATATTGATTAGTAGAAATTTTATTAGTTTCTAATTCATCACCACTCTTGTCATACGCTTTAAAATTGGATACATAACGACCAATATCCATAACTTCATAGGTTCCTGGAGCTGTTGACGCAAATTGAAAAATAGTATTATCAGCAGTTAGTGTTGGAGGTATAACTTGAACTTTAAAAGTATCGTTTGTTCGGTCTAACAAATTCACATTAAAACTAACGTCTTTTATTTCCTCAGCTACTTTATTTTTTCCGCTTCCGCAGGAAATGATAATAAACGCAAAAATTGAGGCTGCTATTTTTAATAAATATCTCATGTTATATAAGGTGATTTTTTGGAACAAAAATTTGAAACGGCTTGATTTTGAAGTGTTAATTATTTGTATATTTTTTTAATGCGATCAAGATTACGTTTATTATCACGGTCTTTAATACTTTCTCGCTTATCGTATAATTTTTTTCCTTTTGCCAAGGCAATATTTAATTTAGCATAGCCTTTATCATTTATAAATAATTTTAAAGGAATAATAGTAAGTCCTGTATTCTGAACTTCTTTATGTAGTTTTTTAAGTTCCTTTTTATTTAAAAGTAACTTACGTTCTGCCTTTGGTCTGTGGTTATAATATGTGCCATAAGCATATTCTTCAATAGTCATATTAATAACAAAAAGTTCTCCTTGCTCATTAAATTCACAAAAACTTTCAGCTATAGAAGCCTTGCTGGATCTTATGGATTTAATTTCTGTTCCCGTTAATACAATACCAGCTGTATATTTATCCAGTATTTCATAAAGGAAACGTGCCTTTTTATTTAATATGTTGATGTTTTTTTGCATGGGGAACAAAATTACATAAATTTATTTTTAGAGTATGATTTGTTACTGTTGAAAAGTTAAATAAAAATTAACGCCTAGTGAATTAAAACAAATACATGTATTTTAGCTTTGCCTCTATGAATAGTATAATGTTTTACATAAAGAAATTACTATGGTCTACTCTGGTAGTAATTCTTATAGCGTCATGCAGTGGCGTTAAAAAATATAACGAACAAATAACAGCATTGCATTCAGTTGAGAGTATGCGTGCCGATATCGATCAATTATACGCTCAGTTACAAAAAAATCATCCTAAATTATATCAATATACACCCAAGGAAGTTTTAGATTTTAAGTTTGATAGTCTTAAGTCAACCATAAGAACTCCCATAACATCACGCGAGCTTTATAAAAAATTAGCTCCGGTTGTAGCCAACGTTAGGCAAGGTCATATTTCTATGGGATCGGCCAACAAACACTACACAAAAAGAGAGAGGAAGGCATTAAAACAACAAAAATTTGAATTTTATGATTTAGATTTTGAATTCGTAGACCATAAATTATGGGTTAAAAAATCCTTAGGAAAAGATTCATTAATAGCAGGTAGCGAAGTGATTAAAATAGCTGACGAACCTGCGGAAGATTTAGTAAAGCTTTATAAAAGTCGTTTTTCATCAGATGGGTTTAATAAGACGTTGTATGATAGGTATGTGGGCAAAGTGTTTCCTGCATTATACTATAAAGATAAGGGGTTTGTTGATAGTTTAACCGTTACTTTTAAGTTAAAAGATTCGGTGTTTAACAAAACGTTTAGACGGGTTCAAAAAGATAAAAAACAAGATGCTAAAAGTAATGATAGTGTGCCCTCTGTAAAAAAACCAAAACCAAGTAAAGAAGAGAATAGGATACAAAGGCATATAGCCAAAAATGAAAAGCGGTATAATAGAATTCACGGTTTTATTAGTAGAGAAAAAAATTATACGCGAAACTTTAATTTTTTAGAGGCAGATAGCTCTGTGGCATATATGAAGATTAGAGCTTTTGGAAATGGAAATTACAGAAAATTTTACAAAGAATGCTTTGCCAAATTGGATTCCGCTAAAACTAAAAATCTTATTATAGATTTAAGAGATAATGGAGGTGGAAGAGTTTCTGAAATAGATTATCTTTATTCATTTTTAGCGAATAAAGATTATCAACTTGTAAAAGAAAGTCAAGTAAATAGTCGGTTGCCCTATTTTAATTATTTAATGAGTAAATCACAGCCCAATTTACTCAAAGTTGCTTCAGGGATCTTATCACCTTTTATTATGATTCATGATTTGCTTAAAACTAAAAAACACGACGGCAATATCTATTACAAGCTAAGATTTTCAAAAGAGAAGCAACCCAAAACCGCATTGCATTATAACGGAAACCTGTATGTAATAATTAACGGAAATTCTTTTTCAGCGTCGTCTTTATTAGCTACACATCTTAAAGCAACAAAACGAGCTATTTTTGTTGGAGAGGAAACGGGCGGTGCTTATAACGGTTGTGTAGCAGGGATTTATAAAATATATGAATTACCAACTTCAAAACTTAACATACGAATGGGTTTAATGCAGATGGAAACACCTTATAAGCAAAATCCAGATGGATATGGAGTAAAACCTGATATAAAAATAACACCAACAAGTGATGATCTAACCTCTAAAACAGACCCTGAGTTAGAATGGATATTGGCCACTATTAAAAATAATAAGAATCCATAATCTTTCAAGGAATTGTAATTTACTTGCTTTTATTCCATTTTTTTAAACGTAATTCGGGAAAATCTCTAATTATGATACATTGACTTCATAAAGCATTGTTTTTTATTGTCTTCCAGCAAAACATTTGTATTTTTGATGCTACTTTTGCTTTGCTGTGTTAAGCACAGTCGAAGCATCTTTTATTTATAAATTAAATTATTACTTATAATATGAATTCATACGATGTAGCCGTTATAGGCTCTGGACCTGGCGGATATGTTGCAGCGATACGTTGCGCTCAATTAGGCATGAAAACTGCCATTATAGAAAAATACTCAACTCTAGGAGGAACCTGTTTAAATGTGGGATGTATACCAAGTAAAGCCCTTTTAGATTCCTCTCACCATTATGAAGATGCTATCAAGCATTTTGAAGAGCATGGTATAGAAATTCCTGGAGAGATTAAGGTGAATTTAAAACAAATGATCAATCGTAAACAGGCGGTTGTAGACCAAACGACTGGTGGTATTGACTTCTTAATGAAGAAAAATAAGATTGATGTATACGAAGGTTTAGGAAGTTTTAAAGATGCGACTCATATTACCATTACCGGCAAAGAAACCATAGAAATTGAAGCAAAAAATACGATTATAGCAACAGGAAGTAAACCATCCAATTTGCCTTTTATTTCTATTGATAAAGAACGTATTATTACTTCTACAGAGGCTTTAAAACTAACTGAAATACCAAAACATTTAATTGTAATTGGTGGTGGCGTTATTGGGTTAGAACTTGGTCAGGTTTATAAGCGTTTAGGAGCTGAAGTATCCGTAATTGAATACATGGACAGAATTATTCCAACGATGGATTCTGGTTTGTCTAAAGAACTTAACAAAGTTTTGAAAAAGCAAAAATTCCAAATCAATATCTCACATAAAGTAAAATCTGTTGAACGAAAAGGGGATGAGGTGATTGTAAAAGCAGATAATAAAAAAGGAGAAGAAGTTGAATTTAAAGGTGATTATTGTTTAGTATCTGTAGGGCGTCGCCCATATACAGACGGTTTAAATGCTGAGGCAGCTGGTGTTAAAATAACTGATAGAGGACAGGTGGAAGTTAATGAACATTTACAAACATCGGCTAGTAATATTTATGCTATTGGTGATGTGGTTAAAGGCGCTATGTTGGCACATAAAGCTGAAGAAGAAGGCGTGTTTGTAGCTGAAACTATTGCTGGTCAAAAACCTCATATCGATTATAATTTAATTCCGGGTGTTGTTTACACATGGCCAGAAGTAGCTAGTGTTGGTAAAACGGAAGAACAATTAAAAGAAGCAGGAGTTGAATACAAAACAGGATCGTTTCCAATGCGTGCGCTGGGCAGGAGTAGAGCGAGTATGGATTTAGACGGTTTTGTAAAAATACTAGCAGATAAAACTACCGATGAAATTTTAGGTGTTCATATGATTGGAGCTCGTGCCGCCGATATGATTGCCGAAGCAGTAGTTGCTATGGAATTTAGAGCAAGTGCTGAAGATGTATCTAGAATGTCTCATGCACATCCAACTTTTACAGAAGCTATTAAAGAAGCTGCATTAGCAGCAACAGAAGATAGAGCATTACATATTTAATTAATTCCTGTAAAATTAGGAATCTTAATAGAAACAAAAAAGCAACCATATAGGTTGCTTTTTTGTTTGATATACTATTATAATTTAAAATAAATCATTCAACACTTTAGCGAGTCTGATACCACCTTTTTGAAGTTGTGTTCTCACCGTTTCAAAATTATCGTACATGTATCGGTAACGTAAATTCTCATCAGGTTTTACATGCGCATATACTTCTCTTGTTACTTTATGGGTATCATTTATCCAATCAATAATACTACCTTCTTGGATGGCTTTTACTTCCTTTTTACTGAGCTTTTCAGCATTGCCTGCAAGCTCACTATAACTCATACCAAAACTGTCAATCATTTCTCTATCCCAAACCGAATGTAGATTTGTGTCTTTGTAAAACCATTGTAGTTTAAAGTCGTTACCACCTTTGTCTTCGACAAGACCAACATGCATTGGCTGGTGCATATCACCTATAAAATGAATCAACAATTTAAGATAAAAGGTCTTGTCAGCATCACTGGATGTTTCATCTTTAATGACTTTAATACAATAGTTAATACCTGTTACTAAATCACCATTTTTATTAGCATCTGACGCCTTATAATCTGAATCCAATGGAATATTTACATAATGCCATGTATAAAACTTATTAAAACGTTTATCTGATTTTATATCGTCTGCATAGGTAGATACAAATGCTAATGATTCATTATTGAGTAATTTTTTAAGTTTTCTTTTGGTGCTTCCTTTAAGATATTGATCAGCGATTTTACCAACCACTCTATGACCGGTAGCACTCCAATCATCAGAAGCATGAGATTGATAGGAAATAAAAAAAGTAAAGGCCAGCAAATAGGTAAATAATGATTTCATGTGTTTTTTTATTGTTTTTTAAAAGGCAAAAATATTTGGGCTAAATTATGAATATAAATAGAAAAAGATCTTAAATTTTTCATAACAAAAACTAAAAATATATAGCAATATATTTATTAGTTGTCTAGATGTTTTACAGTGCTTTTTTTCATTAAAAGCATGGGTAATGCAACACCAACTGTAAGGGATATTAAAACGAAAACCATGGTGAATCCATTGGTGAAAATGGCATCAATTAATTGTAATCGCTTTTGGGAATCATCAACCATAAAAGTAAAATTCATGATAGATAACACGGTTTCATAGGCGAAATAACCCGGGATCATTGGGATTACCGGCGGAATTGAAAAAACAACGGGAGGCTGATGTATTTTATGAGCTAGAGGAACACTTATAAATCCAACAAACGATGCAGCTATAAAGCTTGCAAGAACCACATGAATATCAAAGTGCATTAATAAAAATTTTATAAATCCAGCCCCTGCTCCCAATAAAAATACCGTTAAAATAGAGTTTTTTGGAATGTTAAATAAAAGACCAAAACCAAGGGCAGCAATACCAGACCAAAAAGACACTTCTAATAATTTTAATATAACCTCTAACATCATCTTAAATTTATTTGAAAAATATACATGGCTAAAAATAGGCCAATCGCCATGGCAAAAACAATCATAGCTCCTGTTGTAAACCGCACCATGCCGTTTATTATTTTACTATCCATTAAGTCAGTAAAGGAGTTAATTAAAGGAACTCCTGGAACTAGAAATAAGATGGATGTTGCCAATGCTGTTGAAGGGTGAGAACCAATATTATAAATAACCGCTAAAGACGCTAAGGATGATGCTACAAACGATCCTAAGAATATTCTAATGTACAGATTGTATTTATGTTTATGTGTTTCTTGAAAAATATATAGGCCTACAAAGGTGCTCACAAAAGCTACCAGCATATTTAAATAGTCTCCTTTAAATATGTTGCAAAAACCGGTGCCAGCTAAACTTACGGCAATAAGAACAAGCCATCTGGGATATCTTTTTAAGGTTTGAATTCTTTTAATTTCTTCGGCAATTTGCTCTAAACTCCATTCCTCACTTAAGGCTTTCCAACTAGCCTTACTAATAGCAGAAATAAAAGTGAAATTGATAATATAAGGGGGTATTTTTTTTACCCGTGTACAACTTAAATCTGTTTTCTTATCATATAACGTCATCACTATGGTTTTATGACTAATAAAACTAGAGGCTTTAGTATTTAAAGCAGAGGCAAACCTGCCAATGCTTAAATTTATTCTAGTTGTATTAGCACCAGACACCATTAAAAGTGACGAAATATCTAATAATAAATCTGCTGTTTTTATAAGTTTTGATGAATCATCCATACGATAAATTGACACTAAAATCTGTGCAAATTTAATGTTTTCATTTCTTCTTAGGGGATGAAATAATAATATTTTATAGGAAGAGCTAGAAGCTATGAATTAGTTTTAAAACTTTTCTAAAATGGATAGAACTTCTTTTTTATAACTTCTACTAATAGGGAATGACTTTTTATTAATCGTAATCTCTTCATTAGTAAACGATGTAATATGAGCTAAAGAGATGATGAAGGATCTATGAATTCTCATAAAATTGTTGTTGGGCAATTTTACTTCAATAGCACTAATAGTTTCTCTTGTTGTAATGGTTTCATCTGTTAAATGAATTTTTATATAGTCACTATAACTTTCAACATAAATAATGGCATCAAAGTCAATTTTTATCATGCGTCTGTCTGCTCGTACAAACATAAATTCACTTACGGCTTCTTCTTTTAAACTTGTTTTATTTGAATTATTATAGACTTCAAAATACGTGTTTACAGCTTTCAGTAGCCGTTCAAAAGAGATAGGTTTTAACAAATAATCTACGGCTTGAAGCTCAAAACCTTCAACGGCGTAATCACGATAAGCAGTCGTGAAAATAATCTTAATGTCTTTATGAATAGATTTTGCAAAGGAGATACCTGAAATCTCAGGCATATTAATATCTAAAAACACGAGATCAACAGAGTTGTTTATTAAAAAATTAAACGCTTCAATGGCATTATTACAGCTATTAATTGTTTTAATAGTTGGTATTTTAGACAAATGAGTTTCTATAATTTCTATAGCCATAGCTTCATCATCTACAATTAGGCACGATATGTCTCTGTTGATGTTCAAAAATTATAGGGTGTTTAATTCTAAGTTTACTTTAAAAGTATCATTTTTAGTTTCAATTTTCAAGTTATAATGGTCTTTATACAACAAATCTAAACGTTTTTGAATGTTTTCTAAACCAATACCTTTTGTAGAAATTTCTGATTTTTTATAGGTGTTTTCAATATAAAAATGGATGGTTTTGTCTGTACATATAATTGAAATTTTAATAACCAAAACACCATTTATTAAAGCCCCATGTTTAAAACTATTTTCAATAAAAGGTAAAAATAGCATGGGAGCTATTTTAATATTTTCAGAAATAGTATTGCATTTTAAATCAATACTCAAGGTGTTATTAAATCGCAGTTTTTCTAATTCAATATAATCTTTAATATGATTAATTTCGTCTGTTAAAAGTACGAATGGTTTATCAACTTTATAAAGTAAGTAATCTAATAAATTAGACAGTTTTAAGATCATTTCTGGCGCTTCATCCGCTTTTTTTAATGCAAAACCGTACATGGTGTTTAACGTATTAAACAAGAAATGTGGATGAATTTGCATTTTTAAATAATTGAGCTCTTGTTCTTTTAATTTGAGTTGTGTTTCTAAAATTTTCTTTTCGAGATTATTGGCTTTGGAAGTGTTTTTAAAATTAAGTTTTAATAGTTTAAAGGCACTTACAATAATGGTTACTAAATAAACTGCTGTGGTTACCAGTATAATGTTTCTGGTAATTGGGTTCATGTTAGTATATTCGAAATTTGAAATATAAATCAAACTAAAAAATATCGATAGCATTATTAAATATCCAGAGATAATAATAGTATAGAGACTATATAACGCAAATAAAAAATAGCGTTTTGTAATTAAATAATCAGGTATTAATTTATAGATTGAAACGTATGTCGTTGCAATGGTTATTGGCATTAAAAACAAGGAGAATAAGAGAGTTTCACTATAATTTTTATTTTCTGCACCAAAGAAATATGTAAAAAACAAAAGGACCATGGACCAAAACACAAGATGCAATAGCAATCGTCCTATTAATTTTAAAATGATATTTGTTTTTGGCATTTCAACTATATATAAATACAATATTACTATATTTTTAAAATTGATTTGTACTTTGTAGATGAATAACGGATTTAATTAGGGTTTTTACACATTGTAATATCGGTACCTAATTTGGTTATTCGTCGCATTTTATATTTTTTATGAGGAATCAGTCTTAAGTTTGAAACATATTAATCATAAAACCATCAGTTATGTTTGCATTACTCACATCATTATCACCAAAATTATTAGTTGTTTCAAATCCATTTGTAGACAGATTCAATGAAGGAGGCGTTTTCTTTATGTCTCTTATTCTAATTTGTTTCTTACTATCTATATTTTTTATAGTTAAGGGTATTATTTCAAACAAATCAAATAACGCACTTTCTAAAAAGATGCTTAAACTAGCTATAGATAGTAGTTTGCTGGGTTTAGTTATTGGTTTTTTTGCATCTGTTATTGGCTTAATTACAGCTTTTGATACAATAGAAGCTATGGGAGATGCCGATCCTGCTATTTTTGCAGGAGGGCTTAAAGTGTCTTTGCTAACCGCTATTTTTGGATTATTTACGTTTGCTATATCTAGATTAGGTATCCTGATTTTGCGATGGATACAACAAAAAGAAGATTAAGAAATACGTCAATTTCAGCATCAAAAAACAAAATCATGAGAACAGTTTTTATTATAATTCTGGTCATAATTGGCCAGCAAATTTCAAATGCCCAAAACAATACATTTTTGTATAGTGTAGGCGTTACCGATAGCTTATATTCAAAAGTCTTGAATGAATCAAGAGATATTTATATTCAAGTTCCTGAAAGTTATCAAAATGATACAACCAAACAATATCCAGTCGTTTATATTTTAGATGGAGAAGTTTTTCTTCCAACGGTTGCTAATGTATTTAACTTTTATAGTGGCGGATTTATGCCAGAAATGGTAATTGTCGGCATTTCAAATGCTAAGCACAGAACGAGAGATTTAACGCCTTCAAAAATAACCACAAAATATGGGATGCCATTTAATGAAGAAAATGGTGAAGCAGTCAACTTTTTAAAATTTATTAAAGACGAATTAATTCCTTATGTTGAGAGCAACTATAGAGTTACAGATTATAGAACTTTAATAGGGCATTCTTATGGAGGCTTATTTGCTATGTATTCATTAGTTAATGACCCAGATATATTTGATAATTACTTATGTATAGATCCAAGTTTAGACTGGGATAACCAAAAACTATTGAAGCAAACAAAAGAGGTTTTATCTAATCAAGATTTTTCAAAAAAATCATTGTATGTCTCGTTAAGCGGACAATTACATATGCAAAATCCCGAAATAACTATTAACAATGTGATGCAAGATACCACAGATTTTACCATCTTTTCTCGCTCTAATTTGATGCTGTCAGAGATAATAGAAGATAATAAACAAAGCGGATTGAGTTATACATGGCAGTTTTATCCAAACGATTTACATGGTACCATACCACTGCCTTCCATAAGAGATGGGTTGTTATCAACTTTTGAATGGTTTCAATGGGAAAATACAAGTAAGATTAATGATCCTGAAACCTCAAAAGACGAACTATTGCGTATAGTAAATTATAGAGAGGAAAAACTTTTGAATCATTTTGGTTATCACGTATCTCCCTATCCGGAAGAACTTTTAAACATGTCTGGATATATGAATTTAGATATGCAACAACCAGAAAAATCTAAAATGTATTTTGAACTTGCGCTTAAATATTTCCCCAAAAGTGCAAATGCATATGATTCTATGGCCGATTATTATGAGTCGCAAAACGATATTCAAAACGCTTTAGCATTTGTAACAAAAGCGTATGAGTTAAGTGGTAGCGATTATTATAAAAAAAGAATGGAAGATTTAAAAGCTCAAAACTAACTAATTGTATTAATTATTTAGCAAATCCCTTTTCATTTATTTGGAAAGGGATTTTTTATAAATGGCAATAAAAATATTTAAGAATTAGTACTCAAAAGGGTATATTTGATCTCGCAAAATTTTTAAAATGAATACAAAATTATTCTTACCATTTGTTGTTGTCATTCTTTTAGTGTCATCGTGTAAGTCAAAAGAAATAGATAAAAATGCGACTATAGAAGTTTTAGATCAATTTGAAGAACTTCAAGCTATTATTGATGCCCAAGGAAATGACGTATTAGTTTTGAATTTTTGGTCCACCTATTGTCCGCCTTGCATTAAAGAGTTGCCTCATTTTAAAAGATTAGAATCAGAATATCAGGATAAAAAAATTAGAGTTTTACTTATAAGTTTAGATGATGTTAAACAGCTCGACTCAAGAGTTTATCCTTTTGTAAAGAAAAATAAAATTAAACAAGAAATCATGGTTCTTAAAGATCAAAATTATTCAAAATGGACTGATGATATTGATGAATCTTGCTATGGTGCATTACCGGCAACCCTTATAATTAAAGGTAAAAAGAGGCATTTTAGATTTGGTAGCTATGAAACTTATGATGATTTAAAAGCAGACGTTGATAAGATGCTGGAAGAGTAATTTTTTATTAGTTTCACTATTAATTAGTGCTAATTGATTATCTTTTCACAAAGTTATCATCTACTTTCTCTTATTCCGTTTATTGTAGTTTTTATCACCTCGGGTTTTAGGTTTTTTATACTTCTCCGCAATTTTAAATTTATAAGAACCTCCTAAATTTTCTTTTTGGTTACTCTCTTTCTTTTCATGAAAGGCAGGACCTACGGTCTCTTTTTTAATGGGGTTATTGCGTTCTTTTATTTTGGGACGTTCTTCTTCTATAAGCTCATCTGATATGTCCACTGATTCAGGAAATTCTATTAAATCGATTTTCTTGTTCATTAATGTTTCAATCTTTTCAACACTTTCAAGTTCCTTATCTGTTGAAAATAATATTGAAATACCTGCACGTTCTGCACGACCGGTTCTACCAATTCTGTGCATATAGTTTTCAGGATAATCGGGCGTATCAAAATTAATAACATGACTAATATTGTCAATATCCAGACCACGCGCCATCACATCGGTGGCGACCAAAATTCGGTTATCACCATTTCTGAATTGTTCAATACTTCTAAGTCGGTAATTCTGTGTCTTGTTGGAGTGAATAATGCAACATTCTCCATGAAATGATTCTTCTAATTTTTCAAATAATAAATCAGCTAACTTTTTATGACTAACAAAAATTAACACTTTGCTAAACTCATCAGCATCCTGTAATAAATTACTAACTAGATTGACTTTAGTATAAAAATTAGGAATGGTGTATCGATGTTGCGAAATGTTTTCTAAAGGTGTTCCAGAAACAGCGATTGAAACACGCTCTGGACTTTTAAAAAATTCGGAAATCATTACATCTACGTCATGCGTCATGGTAGCCGAAAACATGATGTTTTGTCTTTTTTCTGGTAATAAATCAAAAATATTAATAAGCTGATGTCTAAACCCTAAATCAAGCATCACATCTACTTCATCAATCACTAATTTTTGAATCGTTTTTACTTGTAAAACGCGGCTTAAAGCCAAATCATAAAAACGTCCTGGAGTCGCCACTAAAATATCTAAACCTTCTGCGATAGCTTGTTTTTGCGTATTAATATTGGTGCCACCATATACACCCAAAACACGAGCATTCATGTATTTGGTAAGATTTTCAATATCACTAACCACCTGAACGACTAATTCTCTAGTAGGCACTAACACCATAATGCGAGGTGTTTCCTGTGTTGAAAATTTTAAATGTTTTAGAATTGGCAACATATAGGCGTAGGTTTTACCTGTTCCTGTTTGCGCAATACCAACCATGTCTTTTCCTGAGGCTACCACATTAAATGCTTCTGCCTGAATAGGTGTAGGAGTTGTAAAGCCTAGGTCTGCTAAGGCATTATATAAAGGGGTGTTTAAGTTTAAATCTTGAAAGGTCACAGCTTAATTTTGCTGGCAAAGTTAAGGTTATTATTCGTATTTAAACGAGATGATTGTTGTGAATTTCAATACTATAGCTAGCTGTAAAGCTTTCTTGAGCCTTTAAAGACAAAATGCCTTCCTTCGTTTTAAAGTCTTGATTAGTGTCTTCGCTGTCAGCAATACCTAACCAAGGTTCAATACAAACATAGTCGCCATTTGGTTTTGCCCAGATACCTAAGTAAGGAAATTCGGGATGTTTTACTGTTAGAATGGCGCCGTACGTATCGCTTTTTAAAGTAACTTTTCTAGATTTCAAATCTTTAAAGACTAGTGCATCATCATTAAATAACTCATGCGTTAATCTTAAAATATTAGAATCTTTAAAAACAGGTTCTTTGTTTGAAGAAATCAAACCATTCTCCATATTAATTAGGTGCCTTTCTGAAGTTTCATTGTGTTCAAACTCTAAAAAATAGTCATCATAAGTGTCATTGTAAACAGGACACTTAAATGCCGGATGACCACCTAAAGAAAAATACATGGTTTTGATGTCTATATTTTTAACGGTATGAATGATTTCAATCACATTATCCGTTAGTTTATAAGTGATATAAAATTCAAATTTAAAAGGATAGGATTGGAGGGTAGCGTCGTTATACTTTAATTTAAACGTTAAGCTGGCTTTGGTTTGCTCATGCAAAACAACGTCCTCATTATATCTTACAAATCCGTGTTTTACGAGCTGATATGTTTGGTTCTCAAAAATATAAGAATCGTCTTTTAAGGCGCCGATAATAGGAAATAAATTTGGAGCGTGGTTAGCCCAAATATTTGGATTAGCATCCCACATAAATTCATTGGTGTTTTTTACAGATGAAATTTGTGATAATTCAGCTCCGGCTTTTTTAACCCCAATTTTAAGTTTATTATTCTCTAATGTATACATACCTGCTATTTTAAAACTAATAAGCAAAATTCTTAATTTTTTAAGGATTCTAACTAACTTTACTCCATAATTTTTTGTTATTGAGAACAACAATTAGTCATAACGTTGAAAATCCAGAAGTATTTAAACAAAAGCTCCTTTTTTGGAGTCAGCAGTTTCATGAGGTAGTTTGGCTAGATTCTAATAATTATGAGCAAACCTATTCTAGTTTTGATGCTGTTTTGGCGGTTGATGCTATGAGTAGTGTTCAAACAAATCATTGTGATGCATTTAATACACTTAAACAGTATCAATCAAATTGCAAGGATTGGATTT